>CESN01031267.1_pt1 | contig 10298 bp, 12 predicted proteins | sample 531181 | NCBI WGS metagenome assembly CESN01 (sample SAMEA2621990, study PRJEB7988) | marine metagenome | isolation source: saline water (ENVO:00002010), including
TCTCCTGAATTGCAAAGATCAGCTGATTAATAAAACTTTCCTTCACAACGTAAAAAGGCCAAAAGAAATTTTCAAAGATAGAGAAAATTCTTTAGGTGTTGATTTTGCAGATCTTTTTAAAATAAAAAACTTACAAGACGATATTAAAAATATGAAAAAACGGGATTATAAGGCTAGTTCAATTATTGGTAATCATGAATTTGCCGGGGAATCACTCAAAAGATTTTCTCCTCATGAATTAAAAAATGAAATTGGCTCAGTCAATTACTTAAAGAATAAAGATATCAAACATGTTTTTGAAGATTTTGATAATTTAGACTGGTCAAAAACCTCTTTGAAAAAAAGAATTAAAATTCTTTCAAAGGTTGGAGGACTGCTGTCAAAAAATAGAGTGATGCTTTTCCATCTTTTGATAAATGAAGCTGGAAAGACGCTAAAAGATTGTGATGCAGAATTAAGAGAAGCAATTGATTTTATAAATTACTACAATGCACAGGCAAAAAAAATCTTTAAGAGAAAAAGAATGCCTGGTCCTTCAGGTGAAGAAAACTATCTAGAGCATGCTCCTAAAGGGACATTCCTATGTATAAGTCCTTGGAATTTTCCCTTAGCAATATTCGTAGGGCAAATTACTGCAGCGCTTGTGACAGGTAATAATGTAATTGCAAAACCTGCTGAAGATACTTCTATCCTTGGACATGAAGTTATAAAAATTTTCCATGACTCTGGTGTACCAAAATCAGCATTAAAACTAGTTCTTGGTGACAAAAAAATTGGCAATGAATTAACGAAAAATCCCCTAATTTCTGGTGTTGCTTTTACAGGATCAAGTTTTGCTGCAAAGCAAATAAATAAGAACCTCGCTGACTCAATTGGTCCTATTAAAAGTCTTATTGCAGAAACAGGGGGTCAGAATGCAATGATCATTGATTCATCTTCCCTTAAGGAGCAGGTTATAGATGATGTAATCAGATCAGCATTTTTGAGTGCCGGTCAAAGATGTAGTGCATTGAGAGTTTTGTATGTTCAAGATGAAATTGCTGATGAATATTGGGATTATCTCAATGAGGCATTGCAAGAATATACTATTGGGGATCCAAACCTGCCAGAAGTAGATATTGGTCCAATCATCAATAAGAATTCAAAAGACAGATTAATGAAACATATTTTAGTTATGAAAAAGTCAGCTAAAAGAACTATTGAACATCATCGAAAACAAAATAAAGATGATTTATTTATAACACCAATCATTTTCGAAATAGAAGGCATTAATCAAATTGATGGAGAAAATTTTGGACCAATCCTTCACTTTATTAGGTATAAAAATGAAAATTTGGATAGAGTAATTGACGAGATTAATAATACCGGCTATGGGCTAACAATGGGCTTGCACTCCAGAATTGTAAATAAAGCTAGAAGAATTTTTGAGGCAGCAAATGTTGGAAATTTTTATTTTAATAGAGATATTGTCGGAGCAGTTGTTGGAGTACAGCCTTTTGGTGGTCAAGGTTTAAGCGGCACAGGACCAAAGGCAGGAGGACCAGGCTACCTTTATAATTTCGTTACTGAAAAAACTTACACTGACAATGTTATGGCTACTGGTGGTAATATAGAGTTACTAAATAAAAACGAAATGTAATGATTAATAAGATTTTTCTTGGTTTCACTGCAGCAACTTATGGATACCTAGGAGGATGGGCTCTATTCGACCCAAGTAGTTACGTAACTGCAGTGGGCTTAACAATAAATACTGACCTTGGCTCTGCTGAGATTAGAGCTGTATATGGGGGAATAAATTTTTTAGTGGGAATCTCAGCTCTGCTTACTTTGATAAATTCAAGAAATGAAAAAACTTTCTTTACTGTTTTATTATTCCTAATTTCAGGAATACTTTTAGGAAGGGTTATTTCACTTATCTATGGCGAATATACTTCTCCTTTTATTGGTTACTTTTCGGCTTTTGAGATTGTGTATTTTATATTCTTGGTTAGTGCTTTAAAGAAATTAAGAAATAGGATCTTTTAAATGGATGGTCTCATTCATTTTTTTTCAGAATATAACTATGATGGATTAGTTTATGGGCTGATTGATAATGGTGTTCTTGGATTTTCAACTCTTCTTGGTATTGACATTGATAGATATTTTCGAGGAAGTGGAATACATGGGGCTATTTATGGAGCGCTTCTTGGAAACACTCTATCTGACTTTCTGGGTGCAATAGTTGATTTCCCTCTTCTTCTTACAATAAATATAACTGCTGGTTGTTTAATAGTAATCCCATTAGTTTGGTTGTATTTATCTATCTCAAAGAAACATTAACCTTTAATTGCTAAAAGAACGTCTTTAAGATTATTTAAATTAAACCCAGCATTTTTGCACTTAATTAATATTGTTTCAGCATCAAGATCTTTTGCATTTGCTAAAGCCCATTGTGTAACACTTCTATTCCCAGTTCTGCAATAAGCCAGAGTCTTTTTTTCTTTCTGCATAATAGAATTAAGCTCAAAAACTTTCCTAGGATCTAGTTCTCCTGGTGAAATTGGTATGAAAAAGCATTTAATATCATTTTCATCACATGCTTTCTTTATTTCTGCATATACAGGTTGGTCTTCTTCCTCTCCATTAGGTCTGTTACAAATTACGGTCTGAAAGCCTTGTTCTTTAAAACTTTTTATATCTTTTGGAAAAATTTGACCAGCTACATAAAATTTTTCTTCTACTTTATGCAATTACTTATCTCCCTTAATTGCATTTTTAAAAGCTTGAAAAGATTCATCTTTTACTGGCCCATAACCTCTCACAGAGCTTGAGCTCTCAACAAGCGCCTCAAGGTATTTTCCCCTCAGACCTGATGGAGTTTTTGTAATTTTTTCTAACTCACTAAAAAATATTTTTCTGTGTGCATTATCCCTTCTTCTATCATGTGTAATTTGGAAAGGATCAAAAAAACTACCTCGTAGGAACTTAAAGCTTTTTAAAAGTTTAAACATTGGTATTGCGAAAGTACCTGGAATTTTAATTTTTAGTGGTCGACCAGTTCTTTTATCTTTAATAAATGACATAAAAGGTGGCGATAAATAAAAACTTAAATTTTTCCACTCTCCAAATTGTTTGCTCACCATTTCTTTTGATGTTTCTAAATGCATTCTCGCAACTTCATATTCATCTTTAACTGCAATAACACGGTAAATTTCTTTGAAGGTTTTCTTTAATATCTCCTCTGTTTCTAATTCATTTTTAATTAAGTCTTTCGTAAAATTAATTTTATTATTAAAGAAATCTATTTCTTTTTTATCGTAAATAGCTAATCTTTTGAGTCTATCCTTAAGAATACTCTCGGAGGTTTGTTCTTTCTCCTTAAATGAATTTAAGAATTTAAAAATCTTATCTTTTGGATTGAATGCATAAAGTCTTCCAAGATTAAAGCTATAGATATTTTTTTCTACGCCAATGCCATTTAGCTTAATAGCGTATTTAATACTTTCTTCTTTAAGCGGAATATGGCCAAGCTGATAAGCAGCACCAAGCATCATAATATTCGCTGCAATTGCATCGCCACATAAATTTTCTGCAATCTTAATTGCTGGGACTGTGATATCAATATCTTTTGTAGTTTTGTCTATTACTTTTAAAACTTCATCATCCTTAAAATCTAAATCTCTATTAGTTACAAAATCAGCAACTGGAATAGTATCTGAATTAATAATTGAATATGTTTTTTTATCAGATAAAACTTCTTGAATTTCTGGCTTTGTTCCAACTACTGCATCGCAACCTAAGAAAAGATTAGCTGAAGCAGGCGCAATTTTATGGCTAAACGTTTTTACATTCTTTTCATAGATTTTTATGTGAGACCAAACTGCTCCCCCTTTCTGAGCTAGTCCTGTCATATCTAATATTGTTGATTCTTTACCCTCATAATGAGCAGCCATAGCTGTTATTGCTGATACTGTTAAAACACCGGTTCCTCCAATTCCAGTAAGCATGATATTGGAAACACCATCAGAAACTTTTTGTTTTGGGTCTGGAAGTCCATCTATTTTATGTGATGTTGCTCTTGCTTGGAGTTGAGCGTCTACAGAGACAAAAGATGGACAGAAACCTTTAAGACATGTGTAATCTTTATTACAAGTGGATTGATTAATTTTTCTTTTTCTTCCAAGTTTTGTTTCTAGTGGCTCAATTGATACGCAGCTAGATTGCATTGAGCAATCTCCGCAACCCTCACACACATCAGGGTTAATCATTATTCTTTGAAGGGGATCATGCATTTGGCCCCTTTTTCTTTTTCTTCTTTTTTCAGCTGCACATGTTTGATCAAATATTAAAACACTTACACCTTTATGTTTGCTAAGGTTTACCTGTTCACTAATAATATGATCACGATGGAGGCTCTTTACGTATTTTGATGATAAATATTTATACTTTTTTGGATCTAGTGAAAGAACTGAAATCTTCTTTACACCTTCAGCTAAGACTTGCTTAATAATTCCATCGACATTCCAATTATCTCCAATTTCTTGGCCTCCAGTCATTGCAACGGCATCATTGTAGAGAATTTTATATGTGATATTTACTTCTGCATCAAGAGCAGCTCTTATTGCTAATATACCTGAATGTTTATAAGTTCCATCGCCAAGATTTGCATAAATATGTTTTTCTTTTGAAAAGGGTGATATTCCAATCCAAGGAGTTCCCTCGCCACCCATCTGAGTAAAAAATTCTGTTCCTTTCACAGTATTTACTGCCATGTAATGGCATCCTATTCCACCTAATGCACGTTTTCCCTCAGGAACCATTAATGAAGTGTTGTGAGGGCAACCAGAGCAAAAGAATGGTTTTCGTTCCAGTGGAGCATTTATATTTTCTTGTGACTTATTTCGTTTTTGGAACCAGTCAAGCTGATTAATAACAGTACTATCGCTGTTAAATTTAGAAATTCTTTCAGCAATAACTTCAATTATTGTTTGCATTGGAAGGTCATTTTCTGCAGGCAGTAACCACTTTCCATTTTCATCTTGTTTTCCAACAACAGTCGGTCTTACGTTTTCTTTCCAATTATATAACTGCCATTTTACCTGGTGTTCAATTAATTCTCTTTTCTCTTCAACAACTAGAACAGTATCAAGACCTCTACAAAATTCTCTTATGCCTTGTGGCTCAAGTGGCCACGGCATTCCAACTTTATATAAGGCAACACCCATACTTTTCGCCTTTTCCTCATCTATTCCGAGCCATCTGAAAGCTTCAAGAACATCGTTATATGATTTACCAGCAGAAATTATTCCAAGTTTTGCATTGTTATTTTTCCAAATAACTCTATCAATTTGATTTGCCCTAACAAATTCTTGTGCAGCAAAACCTTTTGCCCTCTGTAGTCTAAAATCTTGTTCTCTAGGAGTGTCTGAAAAGAGGATATTTCTTGGTAAGTCTTTGTATTCTCCTAAAAATGCTCCGCTTGGCACAATGATCTCCTCGTTTTCTATTGAGGTATCGTATGTCCTACCAGAATCTGCTACATCGGAGACGATTTTTAAACCTACCCAACAACCACTGTATCTACTCATTGCAAAACCTAATAAACCAAACCTTACAATTTCACTCACTCCACATGGATATAAATAAGGCATAAAAGCACTCATAAAGTTATGATCTGATTGATGAGGTAATGTTGAGGACTTAGCTGCATGATCATCTCCTGCAACTGCTAGCACTCCACCAAATTTTGAGGATCCCGCTGCATTAGCATGTTTGAAAACATCCATAGAACGATCCATACCTGGACCCTTTCCATACCAGATTCCAAATACACCATCTTTAACTCCTCTTCCATGAAATTCTCCCTGTTGTGAGCCCCAAACAGCGGTTGCACCTAATTCTTCATTAAGACCGGGTTGATGGAAAATATCATTTTGATCTAGAAATTTTTTTGCACGATGCAGCTCTAAATCATAACCACCAAGAGGTGAGCCTTTGTATCCAGAAATAAATCCTCCAGTATCTAGATTTCTTTGAATATCAAGTTCTTTTTGAATAAGAGGTAGCCTGACAAGTGCCTGTATTCCTGTGAGAAATACAGTTCCATCTCTTTTTTTATATTTATCTTCTAAAGATATACCCTTGCTCAAAATAATCCCTTATTTTTAAATCAGTATTATAACATTTTTAGAATTTTTCCATGTAAGGCCTAAGATCAACTTCATGTGTCCAAACAGACCTTTTTTGATGGTGTAAATCAAGATAAACCTGAGCAATTTCATCAGGTTTTAAAATTCCATCTTTTTTCTTCAATTTATAAATATCTGGAAAGTTCTCTTTAATCCAAGGATGATCAATTGCTCCGTCAATTACTGTATGCGCGACATGAATCCCCTTTGGGCCAAGCTCTCTTGCCATTGATTGAGCAAGTGCTCTTAAACCAAATTTTGCAGATGCAAAAGCACTAAATCCTGAGCTTCCTCTCATCGATGCTGTTGCTCCTGAGAAAATAATTGTTCCCTCCTTATTTTTTAACATATATTTAGCTGCTTCTTTTCCTGCAAGAAAACCTGCAAATGTAGCCATTTCCCAAACCTTTTTAAATATTCTCGAGGTGGTTTTGCTTATTGGAAAAAATACATTTGCACCGATGTTGAAAATTACACATTTAATCTTTCCCTGTCTTGCAGCAGTTTTGAAAAGTTCTTGAATTTCTACTTCATTTCTTGCATCCATTGGATAAGGAGTGCATTTGAAACCTTTTTTGTTAATGCTTTTTGCAAGATTTTGAAGTTCTTTTTTATTTCTTTCTCTTCTAGATGCAAAGACATGATATCCAGATTGTGAAAATTTTTGTGCTAGAGATGAGCCTAATCCTGGACCAGCTCCTATAACTAAAACTATTTTGTCTTTCATGAATTGTAATTTAAATTATATCAATAAGGTTAGAATGAGAGAATGGAAATTAAATTCATTTTTGATATTGCAAGTCCAAATGCATATTTGTCCTATAAAGTAATTCCTGATTTTGAGAAAAAATATGACGTTAAATTTGATTATTTTATTTGCCTGCTAGGTGGTATTTTTAAATTATCAAATAACAAACCCCCTATGATTGCAAATGCAGAAATTCCTCACAAAAATAATTATTTTGGTCAAGAAATCACAAGGTTTGTAAAATTTCATCAATTATCGGACTTTAAAATGAATCCTCATTTCCCAATTAATACTTTGAATATTCAAAGAGGGGCTTTAGCAGCACAGAATAGAGGAAATTTTACTGAATATTTGGATTGTATAGCCAAGGGAATGTGGGAAGAAGAGAAAAATTTTAATGACATTGAAATTTTAAAAAATTATTTATTACAGAATGATATCAACGGTAAGGAAATTTTAGAACTAGCAGCAACCCCTGAAATTAAACAAAAGCTTATAGATAATACTTCTAAAGCATACGAAATGGGCGTTTTTGGAGTACCAACTTTTTTTGTTGGCAAGGAAATGTTTTTTGGTAAGGAGGCGTTTAGGGAAATACCAGATTTTCTTTAATCAAAATCTTTATGTGAGTAATAATTCACACCTGTTTTATTATTTAATGCCTTGGTTAGCATATTTTTTGCAAGTGTCTTTGCTTCAACATTTTTAAAATCTTTAAGCTGAGATGGTAAAACTTTACCAAATATATTTGTTACTTTTTCAAAAATCTGAACATCTAAACCAACATTATTCTCTCTTTTTCCCAAGAGATGGCTAGGTCTAAATATATTAATTTTATTAAATGATAATTTTTTAATTTCTTCCTCCATTTCACCTTTTATTTTTAGATAGTGGTTCAAAGAATTTTTATCTGCCATAACTGCAGAAATTACTGATATATTTTTTATACCTGCTTCAAAAGCCATCTTAGCTAGCTTAGTTACCAGAATATAGTCAACTTCTTCAAATCTCGGTTTAATTTTAGGCCGCATATAAATAAGATCAAAAAGCTGCAAAGGGTACCCCAAGCATATAAAGAAATGGTCTGCCGGTTTTAAACTGAAATCTTTATTAAAATCGATAAGCTCTTGCTTAACGTTATTTGGAAATTTAAAAGGTCTTCTAGAAATTGCAATTACTTCATGCTTCTGAAGACATTCATAAATGAGTGTTTTCCCAACAAGTCCAGTTGAGCCAGCAACTAATATTTTCATAAAATTAAATGGATTACTTGGAAGCTTTTTTCTCTAAAGCACTAATTTTATCTTCAATTTTCTCAAGTTTGTCTAAAATTTGATGAAAAAAATTACGTGCTTCTGTAGGGCACTTTTCAAAAAAATGCTCAGCTAATTGATTCAGTTCTTTTTGTTTCATTTCGTTAACTATATTTATATAAAAAATACTAGCAAATTCAAAATTAACACTATAAGCGTAAAAGATACACTTATTGAATGTAATCTACTAAATTTTTTACTGTTTCCTGTGTCACGTGCTTTGTTAGTTGACGGAATGATTAAGTAACATATTGTCATCAAAACAGAAGTGACTAACCCAACCACAACAATATCAAGATTTAGAAAAAAAGAAGACAGAAGTAATTGAATAGATCCAAAAATAGCAGCTACTAAAAACAGTTTAGGGAAAGTTGCTCTTAAAAACAATCCAGCATTTTCTTCTCGTAAAACTTTAAAAACCGATGGGGCGACTATAGCCGACTGAAAAAGAATCATCCCGCTTGTAAGCCCTGAAAACAAAAGTGGGATATTTGAAAACATATTATTGAATTTGATTTAAATAGTTTGACAACCTTTCCGGGTTCACTGCAAATGTAAGCTTTCCAATATTAGCTTTTACTTCATTCAAATTAACTGCTTCTCCTACTTGTATTACTCCAATCATCCCTAAGATCAAATGTGGGGTACATTGATAAACATAGACTCCCTCTTCATTTAAGGTAACGCTTATGTTTTCATTGATTTCACCTTTCCATGGACTTGCCCCAGTAGGAATAAGTCCTTCTACAGATTCTGAATTATGTGCTAAATCAACAGATTTAAAATGGATAGTATCTCCTTTATTTACTTTTAAAAATCCTGGCTCAAAGATCATTGATCCGCCATCACCAAAATTTAACATTTTCACTTCATGTTCGGCAGCACTTAGATTTAATGCCACTCCCAGTATTAAGCCTATAAATATTTTCTTCATCCAATCTCCTCGTCTGCATATTTATGATTAACTTCGCTGTGATGCTCTTCATCTGCCTTTACACATTTAACAAGATCTATTAGTCGAGCATTGCTTTTCAAATTGTAGTATTCAATTGCTATTTGTGGGGCTTTTACATTTTCAATTTCACCATCTTCAATCATCTTTAAGTATTCTGAATAACTTTTGACAGCTTCATCTTCAAAAAAACCTATCATTCTATGAGCTGTTTTAGTGAAGAAAATATACATAAAGAAGTAAAATGCGCCAAACAAAAACTGTGAAAATAATACTAGACTTCTCTCGAATATATTTGGTTTAGCAATTTCGATAAAGAACATTAAATGCATTCTTTCATTTTCTGCCTCTGCCAACATTTCTCTTATATGTTTGCCATAGCCAACTTTCATAGATCTTAAGCTTTTAAAGTGCATCCACATACCTGCGACCATACCTGGAACACCCGCAATAGTTTCTAGTACTACTGCCCTGTGGCCATATCTTTTTGCAAAAAAAGTATCTGCTATGAACCTAAAGAAAATGGTCATTGAATAGGCAAACCTATCAGAAAGTGAATGTAGAGAATTATTTTCAAATATTTTCATAATATAAATTCTATTTATGAGTTATTATATGAATTATTTATACTTAAACAAGGTTTAGGTAGCGAGTTTATTGGGAATGTGCTTAGAAAAATGCAGGAGGAAATAAATCCTCCAACATTTTATGGATTCTTATTAATATCTGGAAAATTAACCAAAGGATTTTCGTTTAGAATTGTTGCTTCTGTAGTATCAACATGTGCTCCTGCTGCAGCTCTAATATCTGTAAACTCCTGATCTTCTTTGAATGATTTAAGACCGTCCATGCTCTGATAATGAATAATGACAAACATACTTGTATCATCATCCTTCTCAGTTCCGGCAAAGATAATTGTTCCACCATGTTTTTGAAGACGGTGGCCATTTTCAAGCGCCATTTCCATCCATTTTGCAAATGAATCACATTTTTGTGTTAGTTTTACGTACATATTTCCTCCTAAAGAAAGATTAACAAATAATTTGTAAAATTAAATTAAGTTTCAAATAAAAATGGTAGGGATGGAGGGAGTCGAACCCCCACGCCTTACGGCACTG
>CESN01103002.1_pt1 | contig 10280 bp, 8 predicted proteins | sample 531181 | NCBI WGS metagenome assembly CESN01 (sample SAMEA2621990, study PRJEB7988) | marine metagenome | isolation source: saline water (ENVO:00002010), including
AATTTATCCCTCCATTTATGTATCTTATTACATTGTATTTAAGTAAAGAGATCTGCCTTTTGATGTTTAATGTAATTGACTCGCCAGATTTCTATAAATATTTTGAATACATAAGATATTTCTTTTATGAATCGGAACAAACTAATTTAAGCCAAGGAAATTTTTACTATATATTGCAAAGTTGGGGATTATATTTTTTTTCTCATTCAATTAACGAAAACAATGCGGCCATGATAATTAACAATAGCGTACAGGCTGTCAATTTTTTCCTCTATATAATTGCACAAATTGGTTTATATAATTTGTTACGATTTTTTCAAATCAAAAGAAATACCATTTTATTAACACTTTCACTATTAAATTTTTTTCCATTAATGATTGCTCTAAGAATTACAATGAAATCTGAAATTCTTGTTTTGGCATTCTTGCCTTGGATTATTTTACTCATTGAAATATTTTTGAAGACAAAAAAATCTATTTATCTTTTCATTGGAGTACCGATGTTGGCACTTGTAATTTTGTCTAAGGGTGTTGCTTTTGGGGCGATAAGTATATTTTTATTTTTAATTTATATAAAAAAATTGATTTTTATTAATAAAAAATTATTACTTTTTTTGACTATTTTTTTTATAAGTTTGAGTTCTTTGCTGCTTATAGAAGATTCCAATATAAATAATCAAAATTTACTAGAGCCGACCCATGCAGATAAATATAATAATTTAGCTCCAATTAGCACTGTTTACAAAATCGAAATTAAAGATTTTGTGAACACTCCTTATAAACACAATCAATCAAACTCATTTATAGGTATAACTCTATTAGATACTTTTGGTGATTATTTTGATTTATATTGGAACAATGATTCAAGTAATTTTTTTAAGAATAGAAAACAATTGATTATTTATGAGTCAGATAACTCAAAAATATTACCAACATTTAGTATGCAAGATAAAATATTTACAGTTTACGGATCAAAGTCTGACACTAGTTATGCAAATTCAGGTGATTATTTAAGGGATACTTTATCTTGGGTATTGGCATTTATATTTTATTTCTTAATTTTAAAAATTTCTTTAGAAAAAAACAAAATTAGAAAGTTTTTTATCGGACCTTTCATAGGAATGTCACTGCTTTTAATAACATCAATCACTGGATTTCCAGTTAAAAATTACGATGTAAATATTAGTGACACCCTTAAACCATTTTATTATTCCTACTTTGTTATCCTTTCTTTTGCTTTTGTGTGTGTTTATTTTTTCAAAAAAAATTTTTTTACAAAATTATTTTTTTTCCCTTTAATCCTTTCATTCTTATTTATTCTCGGGTTTCCTAAAGCGAGTAATGAGGAGTTTGAAAACAAAGTATCACTAACAAACTCTTATTCCACGTTTTGTGAAGTAAATAATATATACTTTAAAATAATGGATTATAGAGTAACTGATTGTTCTTCAAGTCCAAATATTAGAAATGTGCAATTAATAAATAGTGAGGATTATTTATCGATTAAACCAAAGGTAGCTTACACAAATTTATTTGTTGGATTTACAACTATATTCACTCTTGGATATTATTTTTATGATAGAAAGAAAATATTAAATGAGTAAAAAAATTCTTGTTTTGGGAAGTACAGGTTTAGTGGGTTCTTCTTTAAATAGGTATCTAAATTCTCCAAATTTTGATTATAAAATAACATCATCAACCAGAGTAGATACTGATCTATTTCAGCCAGATGATGTGAATAAATTATTAGAAAGTACTGAGCCTGATATCGTAATTAATGCTGCCGCAAAAGTTGGTGGGATTCTTTATAACGACACGAAGAGAGTAGAGTTTTTGCTTGAAAATTTAAAAATAAATATGAATTTGCTTGAAGCACTTATACCTTATAAAAAAACAAAATTAATTAACTTAGGTAGCAGTTGTATTTATCCATTAAATGCAAAGAATCCTATCAATGAAGATTCTTTTATGGATGGTAAATTGGAGCCAACAAATTCTCCTTATGCAATTGCAAAAATAGCGTCTATTGAACTTTCAAAAAGTATGAAAAAACAATATGGAAACAATATTATAAATTTAATGCCAACAAATCTGTATGGCCCAAATGATAGGTTTGATGATGAAAAGAGCCACGTGATTCCAGGACTTGTTCATAAAATACATAAAGCAAAAATAGCAAATCATTCACACTTTGAAGTGTGGGGTACCGGTAAACCCAAAAGAGAATTTTTGTATGTTGATGACTTAAGTGATTTTATCAATTTTGTAATTGAAAATGATATAAATCAAGATTTACTAAATGTTGGTAGCGGTGAAGAAATAACTATAAAGAAACTAGCAAATCTAATAAAAAAAATAATTGGTTTTAAAGGCGAACTGAAATTTGATACATCAAAACCAGACGGTAATCCAAGAAAACTTCTAGATAGCTCAAAAATAAACAACATGGGATGGTCATCACGTATTAATCTTGAAGATGGTATTTCTAAAACCTACGAATGGTACAAAAAAAATTTTAGCTCTAGTTTGTAGGATACTCCCAAGTTGGTTTGATTAAATTATTTTCTAGTAAGACTTTTTCTTGTTTGGCCAAAGCAAGATCTGATTCAAGCATCTTTTCAATAAGTTCTTCAAAAGTACATTTTGGTGACCAATCAAGTTTGTCTTTAGCTTTTGAAGGATTTCCAAGTAAATAATTTACCTCGTTTGGTCTGAAGTATTTTTGTGAAGATAATACATAATTTTCCCAATCAAGATCAAAAAATTTAAATGCTTTTTCAACAAATTCCCTAACGGTATGAGTTTCACCTGTTGCTATAACCCAATCTTCAGGTGTTTTATAATTCATCATTTTCCACATCCCTTCGACATAATCTCCGGCAAAACCCCAATCTCTATATGCATCAAGATTTCCTAAAGTTAATTTTTCCTGGAGATTAAGTGATATTCTTGTTACAGCTCTTGTTATTTTTCTAGTTACGAAGGTCTCTCCTCTTAATGGTGATTCGTGATTAAACAATATTCCATTTACACAAAACATATCATATGATTCTCTATATATTTTTGTCATCTCGTGTGCAAAAACTTTTGATGCTGCATATGGACTTTTAGGATTGAAGTCACTTTCCTCGTCTAGTGCCTCTTGAGCTACTCCTCCGTACATTTCTGAAGATGATGCTTGGTAAAATTTAATGTCTTTATCGCTTGCTTTGATTGATTCCAGTAAAGAAAGAGATCCTAGAGTTGAGACTTGAGATGTGTATATCGGATTTTTAAATGATACTGATACGTGAGACTGTGCTGCAAGATTGTATACCTCGTCTGGTTGAATTTCATTTATTAATAAAGAAATTGATGAAGAATCTAATAAATCTGAGTAATGAAGCTTAAGTTTTTCATCCTTTGAATATATCGATATCAAATCATCAATTCTCTGAGTATTGATTAATGATGCTCTTCGAACTGTCCCGTGGACTTCATATTCATTCTCAAGTAAAAATTTTGATAAATAGTAACCGTCTTGTCCTGTGATTCCAGTAATTAATGCTTTTTTCATATTTACTTAAGATTACTTTTAAATTTAAATTAAAACATAAAATTAATTTTATTTAATTTAAAATTAGAACTTAAGTGAAAGTATTAGTAGTAAAAACATTTGATTATTCATTAGATTCTTGGAAAAAAACCGGAACACTTGATAGAGAGCTTTCACTTTACAAAGAGTTAAATTCAAAATATAAAATAAATTTCACTCTTCTTTCTTGGATTGATTTTGAGGCAGTTGAAGATTTAAGTGAATATGGAATTGAAATATTGCCAATATACTCAGGAATTAATTTATCTAATAGTAAAGCAATAAGATTTGTAAAAAGCTTGATTATCCCTTTCAAAATAAAGAGTTTATTAAGAGACGTAGATATTATCAAACAAAACCAACTTTTTGGCTCTTGGTTTTCAATAATTTTAAAAATTATCTTAAGAAAACCATTGTTTATAAGAACAGGTTACGATATGTATCAGTTTTCTAAATATGAAAATAAAAACATTTTTAAACAATTTATGTACAGAGTATTAACAAAAATTTCATTAGTTTTTTCAGACTTTTACTCAGTTTCCAGTGACACAGACTTAAAAAAATATGATAATAAAAAGGTGGGGCTTCGCAAAAATTGGGTTTTAAATAATGACTATTTTCCTATTAAAAATAGATCCTTAGGTAAAGTTTTATCAGTTGGAAGACTAGAGAAACAAAAAGATTTTAAATATTTAATTGAAGAAATTTCAGGTTTAAATATTCAGCTAGATATTGTTGGCGAAGGCTCAGAAAAAATAGATCTACAAAATTTTGCCGATCAAAAAGAGGTAAAAGTCAATTTTTTAGGAAATGTTGACCACGAAAAACTCGAAGACTTGTATAAAGAATACTGCCTTTATGTTTCGTCATCAAATTATGAAGGTAATCCTAAAACTGTACTTGAGGCACTATCGTTTGGTTGTGTAACAATTTTAAGCAATATCCCAAATCATAGAGAACTTGTCGATCATTCAAAATCAGGCTTTATATTTGATAAAGAAAAGGGCTCACTAAAACTAATGTTTGAATCGATTTTAAATAATGAATTTGATTTAAATAGTATTTCTAGAGAGGGCTTTAATTATGTTCAAAAAAATAATTCACTACAACAAAGTGTTGATGCTGAAATGAAAGACTACAATTATCTTTTGCAAAAAAGAAGATAAATATGGAAAACCAAATAGTAAAAATTATATGTGGTAAATATCCAGATGATTTTCAAAAAGTGGAGATAAAAAGTGATGAAAATTATATATTTGAAAATGATCCAACATATAATGCTGTACAACTTTTTGATAAAGATGAAAATACTGTTTATGTAAATTCATTTGTTGAATGTGAACATTACGTATTAGGTGGCTGGGATCAAAACTCTACTATTCTCGTTGAATCACAACTTATTCAAACTACGGCAATAGTATTTGTTCTAGCTGTACTCTTAAAATATTTATTTTTAAAAAAAAGGTTAAAGCTTTAAGTTGATAAAAACAATATCATTCAGAAAATATAGTCATAAATTATTGATAATTTTTGCCTTGTTTCTCCTCCCATGGATTTCTGCAGATTATATGGATGAAATAAGTCCAGACAAAATAACTTCCGATTTAGGTTTTTATGAAGTAAATCCATGCAAAATTTCTTTGTTTGAATTTATCATTAAAAATCCAAATGTAATGTATCAAGATCATTATTTCATAAATACCTATGACTATTCTTCAATAAGCTGTTTTGGGAAAATATCTGGAATTACTCAAGTTGGATATAATTTTTATATTGCGGTTGGAACAAACAACTTGATAAGTATAGTATCTCAGGGTTTATTTTGGATTTTTCTCATTTCATTAATCAAAAAAGATAAGGAGAATTTTGCAATAGAAAGGCCAAAAATTTATTTAACTTCTTTTTTGACATCTACATTGTTTATATTTTTAATATTTGCTGAAAGTAGGTTTTATAGAGATAGTTATTATCTTATGGATTTTGAAGATCCTTACACTTTTTTATACATTTTTTTATCTATATTTTTAATTGTTGACTTTTCAAGCACAGTTGCCATACCCAGATTTGGTAAATTAATAAACTATATACCTTTTTCTTTTTTATTAATTGGCACATTTAATGGTTTAAATTTTCATTATTTGCATTTGATACTTGTATTTTTTGGAATTTATTCATTTTTTTTTGATAAAGTTTTATCAAAATTTAATAAATTATTTATAGTGTTTTCAATTCTCTGGTCAATTGATGCTTATAATCACAGAGTTTTATATTTTCTTGATCCAGACAAATTAAGAGGTATGACAAGTAGTTTTTACAGTCCCCAGTCGCTTTTTGCATGGTCTCTACTGACTTTATTATCAATAAATGGCTTGATATATATATTAAAAAAGACCTTAAAAAATTTTGATATAGAGCTCTTTCTAAACAATTCTTTATTTACTGTTTATTTAATAATTATCCTTGGATATTTAGGAGCACATAATCCAATAGTAAAGTTTTTTAATTTTTATTTTTTTGGCCAACAAAAATACGGTATTAATGAGAAAAATTTATTTGCATTTAACGAGTGGGGTGAAAAAGTTGCATGGAGAGGGTTTTATCCAAGTGCTGAATCAATTGGTGAATTTTATGGATTAGTTATTTTATTTTTAATTTTTAAAATTTTTATGTTCAAGGAAAGAAACATAAAAAATTGGTTATTTATCCTACCTCCTACACTTGGTTTGTATTTGTCTAACAACAGAACTGTATTTGTTTTGATACTTGTATATTTAGGACTGATTTTAGCTAAAAGAATTCAAAACAGAAAAATCTTTCTGGTATCAAACTTTATTATTATTTTTGCAGTTTTTTTCTATTTTGTTTTATCTGCAAATTTACAATATGATTTCAGTTTTTATAATGAAGCTTTATATAATCAAATAAATTTTTATACTCTTAATGAGAATAACTCAAGTTTTTCTATTTATATAAATAAAATCTATGATGAAAACACCATTTCTATGTATGCTTTTGGTTTATTTAGTTTTTTAAGCTTTGTATTGAATAGATCTGAATTGTGGGGAGTTTATTTCTCAAGGTACAACCCAACAGGTTCTGAGATTTTATTTGGAAGTGGGCCGTATAATTTTGCAAAATTTTACGGTGAAATTGACGTTTTAAATTCATATAGATATAAAGATGCTTTTTTATTACCCCATTCGTCTCTGTTGTCATTTTTAATTTTCTTTGGGTGTATAGGTGTTCTTGGTTTGTTAACTTACGTTGCTTTTAAAATGTGGAAAAACAAAAAAAATCTAAAAATAGAAAGCTACATGCTAATAATTTATATACTTGTAAATTTATTGAAAAGTGATTCAATTAACTACCTTCCTTCAGCGCTTATTTATTTTTCAATAATTTATATATTTTTAAATCAAAATAACAATTCATTTTTTAAAAGATGGACTTCTATAAATAATCCCCAAGAAGAAATAAAACACTAATGGAAAATGCGCGTTTTCCATAGAACTATCAAAAAATGAGATAAAGAGAATTGGTAATAGAAATAATAAAATTTCAAATCTTTTGTTATTTTTGTAATAAAAATAAATAATACTTATTACTAATAAAATATAAAGAATGATTTGAAACAGTCCTCCTCTTGCCAGTATGTTTATCAAAAAATTATGAACTTGTTCATTCAAACCATCAAGACCTTTTCGAGATTCTAAGTTCATCGCAGGTATTGTCTCGTGATAACCGTAACCAAAAATTAAAGAGTTTGTATTTTTCAGATCATAAAATACATCTTGCCAAATCTGTAGTCTCCAGTCTAAATTACCATCTGCGGAAAATATTCTTCCATCCGAAAACCAGAAAAATGATAAATGACCATCTTTTTCATATTGAATTTTATTTCTTTCTTGAGCAAGACTTACTAAATCTTCGTAATAATCATCAGAAACTATTTCATTATCCTGAACTGTAACAACAGATGTAAAAAATATTAATAAAAATAAAATTAAAGATATCCCCATTTTCAAATAGTCTTTATTTATTTTTTTGAAATAATTTATTAGCTCAAAAATAAAGTAAAAGAGCGAGGCTATAAATACAGCTCTACTTACGAAAAGAAACAAAGGAAGAAAAAGTGCGCTAACGTAAAAAAAATATTCAAATTTATATTTTTCGTTAAAAATTCTATTATTTAAAAACATTGTAGAAATATAAACCATTCCTACATCTGACCCCTTATGCGGTTCAAATTTATCTGAAAACCCTAAAAAAAATTTTGATACTTCTTCACTACGAAAAAAATCAAGAGTTAAATAGAAATATAGCAAAATAAGCAGTGGTCTAGTAAATTGGTAAAATTTGAATAATGGAAATTTATTATCACTACTAAAATATCCGACAATAAAAAAAACTATAAACCATAAGTAAGCGCTTGAGCGAAAAATGTATGTAGTGAAGTTGTTTTCTAAATTAGTAATGAGAGACAGAATAAAACTAAAATATATTAATAGAAAAATTTTCATAAAAAAATTTAAATCATTTTGATAAATGTTTAATTTCTTTTTAAATAAGAAATAGAAGATGGAAACTCCAACAGCTACTGCAACTATATATTCTCCAATTCTAAAGTTAAAAATGTATATTCCAGTAGCTGTTCTCGAAAGTGTAAAAACTAAAATTAAGAAAGAAAATACACTGTAACTAAAATAATATAAAAATTTATTTTCCTTTAACATTTTATGCTCTAAACATTTCTTTAAACTTGTTCATTCCATTTGGTATCGTAATTTCTTTACTTTTTTTATAAGCATAGTCAACATTTGTTTCTGCATTAAAAAAATTATTTACACTGTAAATTGATTTTGGATCAAGAAAATTTGATGCGATTCCAACATCCGTTGAGAGGATAGGTGTTTTGGTTAATCCGCATTCGACGATAGCTTGAGGTCCACCTTCAATCCTTGATGAGACAATATATAAATCAAGAATATTATAAAGTTGGTTGACAGAGTTAAAATTTTTCATTTCAAAATATCTATATTTTATGCCAAATTTTTCAAAATTATCAATCAAGTATTGTCGTCTTTTTCCAGTAAGTACGACTATTAAGTTTTCTTTATTTTCGTTCATCTTTTTAATAAGATCTAAAAAGATATCTGGTCCTTTTATTAGTTTTGGTGATTTCAAATCATATCCCTCAGTATCTCTTTGAAAGCTTCCAACTAAAAAGTCATCTTGAGAAAATCCAAATTTATCTCTTAGGGCAGACTTGTCATCAATAGAAAACCAAATATTTTGATTTATCCAAAATGGTATTGTATGTATTTCTTTGTCAGTTAATTTATTAAGTTGATCAAATGTTTTATTAGAAATAGCATGGAATTTATCTACAAATTTTTCTAATTTATAAAAATTTTCTTCTTCCTTTTTATCAAACTTTTCAAAATCTATATGGTGAATAGTACATACAACATTTTTTTCTTCTAAAAATTTTATTGGAGTTTTTTCCCAAAGCCAAGGAGCAATTATCCACAAGTTGGAAGATCTTTTTATAAATTTTGTTGATATATCTGAATTGTATTTATACCACTCTTTTCGAAATCTATCTACGACCCATGATTCATTTACTTTAGAAATATAAATTTTCATACTCATTTGATATATTTAGGTAAAATTTGTTTTTTTACACAATTTGCGTAATAAGCTTGTTGTGCTTTTCTCTTTGAAGAAATATTATTTTTTGTATTTAATTTATAGAGAGGCTTTTTTAATACACCAATTTTGATCCCTTTTTTTATAAGATCATAGAAAAGTTTATAATCCTGAGAATAATAAAAATTTTCATCATATAAACCCATTTCCTCTATCAATGATTTTCTTATCAGCAAAGTACCATGTATAAAAGGATTTTTTCTTTTTATTATTATTTTTTGAGGAAGATAATGAGAAATTTTGGGTCTAACCTTATCTGAATCAATTAATTTAGCCAGTGTAGTGCATGACGATATATTTCCATTTTCAATATAATTAATTTGTAACTCTAGTCTTTTTGGTAAAGAAATATCATCTGCATCCTGTCTAGCGATATATTTTTTATTGGATAGATTGATAAGTTTATTTAATGATTTTGTAAGTCCTATATTTTCATTGTTTTTAAAAATTTTAACTCTTTTATCATTTGATTCAAATTCTTTAAGAATATCCAATGTTGAATCATGAGAGCCATCATCAATTATTAAGAAATCAAAATCATCGTATGTTTGATTTAAAATACTTTCAATAGAAGTTGTAATACTGTCCTCGTTATTAAATGTCGACATAATTACTGATATCATTATTACTATCTAAATTATATTCGTTTCACGATTCAATAATTTCTTCAAATCTTTTTAAATAGATATCATCAGATAAAGATTTATTAAAATAATCTAAAACTTTCTTACTATTATCTTTTAAATATTTTTTGTTATTAAGAAGAAGGATTTTTTCTTCCAAATCTTTGTAATTGTACTGCTCAAAACATAAATCATAGTCCTCTGGAAAATATTCATTCATTCCACCAAATGAAGGATATATTGAAGGAACTCCAAATGAAGAAGCTTCACATAACAAACGTGGTTGGGCCTCATACATTCTTGTTGCTGTGATTACGGCTTTAGAACTTTTAATTTGTCTTAAACTTTCATGGTTTTCTAAAAATCCAAGAAAT
>CESN01019404.1_pt1 | contig 10278 bp, 8 predicted proteins | sample 531181 | NCBI WGS metagenome assembly CESN01 (sample SAMEA2621990, study PRJEB7988) | marine metagenome | isolation source: saline water (ENVO:00002010), including
CAAGCAGAAGGCTTACCTATGTTTGCTAACCCTAGAAATACTGCTTCGGGTTCACTTAAGCTACAAGATTCCGCTGAAGTAGCTAAAAGAAAGTTAGATTGTTTTTTGTATGCTGCATTTTTAAATGATTCAAACTTCAATAGTGCTTTTGATCAATACGGGTATTTGGAAAAACTAGGTTTTAAAACCCCTCAATCTACAGAAAGATTCATAGAAAAATCAAATTCCATCGATCATATAATGGATTTTATTAATTATTGGGAAAAAGAAAGAGAAAATTTAGATTTTGAAATTGATGGTATTGTGATTAAGGTGAATAAACTTGAATTTCAACTCCAAATTGGAAATACGGCTAAATCCCCAAGGTGGGCAATAGCGTATAAGTACAAAGCCAAACAGGTTTCTACTATTTTGAAAAACATCACTTTCCAGGTGGGAAGAACGGGCGCAATCACACCTGTCGCTCAATTAAAACCAGTGGAAATAAGTGGGTCCGTTGTTAAGAGAGCCAGCGTTCACAATGAAGATCAAATCAAGAAACTAGATTTGAGGATAGGTGACCAAGTTTTTGTTGAAAAAGGGGGAGAAATTATCCCAAAAGTAACTGGTGTACTACTGGAAAAAAGAAGTAAATCTAGTCAGCCATTTACCTTTATTAAACACTGTCCAGAATGCAATAGTGAACTAATTAGAGACGAAGGTGAAGCCCAACATTATTGTCCCAATACGGATGGATGCCCTCCACAAATTAAAGGTAAGATGATTCACTTTATTGGTCGCAAGCAGATGAACATAGATGGAATAGGAAGTGAAACAATAGATCTATTATACAGCGAGGGATTAGTTAAAAATATAGCTGATCTTTATAAATTAAAAAAGACTGATATATTGCCTTTAGAAAGGATGGCAGAAAAATCAGCAGATAATATTATAAAAGGGATAGAAGAGTCTAAGAAAACCCCATTTCATAAACTGCTCTTTGCATTAGGGATTAGATATGTGGGTGAAACTGTGGCGAAAAAATTAGTAACTCATTACATGAGTATGGATGCACTTTTAAAAACCAATCAAGAAGAGCTAGAAAGTGTAGATGAAATTGGTGATAAAATCGCTATTTCTGTATTAGAATTTATTCAAAACGAAAATAATATCATACTCATTAACAGATTAAAGGAGTACGGATTAAGTATGGAAGTATCTAAAAAAGAGCTAGGGCAATCCTCTAATCTGTTACAAGGAAAAAAGATTGTAGTTTCTGGAAAATTTAATGTACACTCACGAGATGAAATCAAAGACATGATTACATTAAATGGAGGCCAAGTAGTATCTTCTGTTAGTGCACAAACAAATCTTATAGTAGCTGGAGAAAATATGGGGCCATCTAAGTTAGCGAAGGCTAAAAGCTTAGATATTGAAATCTTAACGGAACCAGAATTCTTAACACAATTAGGTCTTGATCAAAATTCATCAACAGAAAACACAACTGGTCAAGTCTCCCTATTCTAATGGTTTTACTATTTTTATGATAGTTATTACTGCTCATGAAGCCTTCATTTACTAAATTCAAATATTATTGGGGAGAACGTGTAATTTCAAAGCACATTAAAAAGGAGTCAAACAGAACAATGAGGTCCTGTAATATTGAGGATGCGAGATCTGTTGGCATGTTATGTGAAATTAAGAACAAAGAAGATTATCATGCATTAGTTGAAATTATAGAGTTTTTAAAAAAAGAATATTCAATAAAAAATCTTAAAATTTTAGCTTTTTATCCCTTCAAAGACGAACCGTTTTTTTTGAAGAGCAGATTAGGTCTAGATTTTTTCTCTTTAAACGAACTAAATTATTATGGATTCCCAAATAATAGTATTGTACGAAATTTCATGAATGAATCCTTTGATATACTAATTGATTTAACACAAAGACGTATAGTTCCGTTACGTCTCGTATTACTTTTTTCCAAGTCTTCCTTTAAAGTGGGTAGCTTCTCTGATGAAAAAAAGCCTTTTTATGATTTGATGATTGAAACAGATCCGTCTGATTATAAAGAATACGTAACTCAAGTCACCAGTTACTTGAAAATTTTTGATAAAAATGATTAAATCACCTACTAAAAACATCATTCTAATTGGGATGATGGGTAGTGGAAAATCAACTACAGCAAAAAAAATTGCAGAACAAACATTTTTAACTCATTTAGATACTGATGAATTGATTTCTGCTTCTCATCAAAAATCCATCCAGGACATTTTTGACGCCTTTGGTGAAAGACAATTTAGAGACATGGAACAAAAGGTGGCTAAAAATTTACCTAAAGAAAATCATGTAATAAGTACAGGAGGTGGTATGCCCTGTTATCATGAAAACATGGATGTTCTAAATAAAAATGGGATTACATTTTATTTAAGTTCGCCTGTAGATCTGTTGTTTAGTAGACTGAAAAACAAAAAAAATCGCCCCCTATTTAAAAATCAACTAGATCAACTTGAGTTATTTTTAAATGAAAGATTAGTTTATTATGAAAAAGCACATGTGACAATAGATATTTCGGATAAGAATGTGGATCAAGTTGCTTTAGAAATTTTAGATTTTGTCAATTTGTGATACCTTCTAAGTGCATCAAGAAAGCATAATCTAGTGCAATCTCTTTTAGATACTCAAATCTTCCAGATGCGCCTCCATGTCCAGCGCTCATGTTTGTTTTTAATAATAATAATCGATCATCTGTTTTAAGTTCTCTAAGTTTGGCCACCCATTTAGCAGGTTCCCAATATTGCACTTGAGAGTCATGTAATCCAGTAGTTACCAATAAATTAGGGTAATCTTTTTTATCGATGTTATCATATGGTGAATAGGATTTCATATAATGGTAATATTCTTCATTATTTGGGTTGCCCCATTCATCATATTCTCCTGTTGTCAGTGGTATGGATTCATCTAGCATAGTGGTGACTACATCAACAAAGGGTACATGGGCTATTACTCCATTGTAAAGATCCGGTTCTATGTTGATCACTGCTCCCATCAGTAACCCTCCAGCGCTTCCTCCGGCAGCATATAGATTATTTGATGAGCAATATCCTTCCTCAATGAGAGATTTGCTACAGTCAATAAAGTCATAGAAGGTATTTTTTTTCTTTAGTAACTTTCCATTTTCGTACCAGGATCTTCCCATTTCTTCCCCACCTCTGATATGAGCAATAGCAAAAACAAATCCTCTGTCAAGTAAGCTCAATCTATTACTACTAAATGTGGCGTCCATACTGTATCCGTAAGATCCATATGCGTACAGCAGGGTGGGATTACTTCTGTCAAGAGTTATACCTCTTTTATGTACTAATGATACAGGTACTTTAGTTCCATCACGAACTTCTACCCAAAGTCTTTTTGATATATAATCAGCTTCATTGTATTCACCTAAAACCTCCCTTACTTTAAGTGTATTGGTTTCATTTGTTTCTAAGTCGTACTCATAAACCGATCCTGGGTTAATGAGGGAAGTATAAAAAAAGCGAAGTTTTTTGGACTCTAAATTGATATTTGTGGTTGTTTGGACAACATAGGTTGGTTCATTAAATGGAATTAAATGGGTTTTCAGCGAGTCTAGATCAACTACTTTTAAGTTCACAAGCCCATTAGATCTTTCCGAAACTACCATATGACTATTAAACATATCAATACCTTCTATAAGTGTGTCATTAGACCCTTTAATCACTGTTTCCCAATTGCTTTTTTTAGTTTGGTTAGAATTGCAAAATTTGATCGAAAAATTTTTATGGTCCTGATTGGTAAGAATGTAGAAACCCTTAGGGTGATGATATAAGCTATATTCAAGTCCTCTTTCTCTTTTTTGAAATAGGACAGGGTTGCTAAATGGTTTTTCTGCATCAATTAATCGATATTCGTCACTTAGGGTGCTTGAAGAGTTAATGATAACGTATTTTTCGGACTTAGATTTATACACATAACAACTGAACGTTTCATCTTTTTCTTCATAAATTAACACGTCTTCATGTTGTTCTGTTCCTAATCTGTGTGCATAGATTTGATATGATCTAAGTGTTTCTTTGTCCTGTACTGCATAAAAAATAGTTTCGTCATCAGCCCAAGTTACTGATCCAGTTGAGTTTTCTAATACTTCTTTAAAATGTTTTCCAGTTTCTAAATTTTTAATTTTAATCTGATAGATCCTTCTGGAAAGCGTATCCATACTATATGCCATCAGTTTATTGTTTTTAGAAATGTCATAATCTCCAAAATCAAAATAGTCATAATGATCAGCTAATAAATTACAGTCTATTAAAAGTTCATCTGAAGTACTTTCAATCTTTTTTCTATAATATTTGGGATATTCTTTTCCTTTTTTAAATTCTCTCCAATAAGTATATCCGTGCCACTCATATGGTACACTGGAGTCGTCTTTTTTAATTCTACTCTTTAGTTCTTTATACAGGTCCTTCTGCAGTTTTTCTGTCCCCCTTAGTGCATGTAAAGTATATTCATTTTCATCTTTAAGATATTCGATTACTTTTGGGTTTTCACGGTCATTTAACCAGAAGTAATTATCTATACGTTCGTCATTATGAATCGTAAGGGTATGTGGTTGCTTATCGCACGTTGGTGGTAATTTCAATTCATTCATATTTTGAGTGCATGAAGTAAAAATCAATGATAATATTATAATTGTTGATCTCACATTAACTAATATAACACAATCGAGAAAATGGCAAGTCCAATTATCAATTTATAACAAGTGTTTATGAGCTGATAATTTTTAGCATTTCTAGCATGATGTAATAGGTAAATGTTAAAGCTGATTACAATAAGCGAGATGACAAAATAAATAGAGAAAGTGTTTTTAATAATTATTGGAAGCAAGGAAAGGATAGCTAGAATTGAGCTTAGCATCATGAAGAATATAATGTACTTTGAATTCTTAATGCCTAATACGATAGGTATACTTCTTTCACCCACAATTAAATCTCCTTTCAAAGAAATCATTTTTTTTACTATTTCTCTTGTTAGATCAACGGTGAAAATATACATTGAAAAAATGATCAATGTCTTGTCAATTTTAAGATTTAGTAAGCACAATCCTATGAAAAAACTGATCATTAAAAGTGATGCACTTATTTCGCCTAGTAAAGGTTTTTTTCTCAGTTTGTGAGAGTAAAACCATAATGAAAAGTTTAACAATATGATAAAAATCAACATTCTAAAATTGATAAAATAGGAGATGAAAATGCTTGTTAAAAAGCAAAAAATATACAGATTAAGACAGCTTTTTTTACTTACAACTCTATTGAAATATGTTTTTTGAGGTTGATTAATCATGTCCTTTTCAAAATCATAAAACGCGTTTATCAGATAACCGGCCATTATGCTTAAGACAATTGCTGCTACGTAAAGATGTGTGTCAAGACTTTGGAGTGTGATGAAAAATCGTTTAGAGGTGTTAAACATAAACAACTGAACAAAGTATAAGCTTATAATGACTAACGTGATATTATACCATCTTACGATAGACAGTAATCCCAATAATTTTATGATTACAGGTTTGTTTTCAGATTGGTTTGGTATAGATTTAGAATCTATGGATGACATCTAATTGATAATCGCTCAATTTTTCTTGAGCTACTTCAAAATTTTCAGTAAAACCTAAAATATATCCTCCGCCACCAGATCCACATAATTTTAAGTAGTATGCATTACTTTCAATTCCATCTTTCCAAAGCTTTCTGTAGAGCTTGGGAATCATAGGTTGGAAATGATCGTAAAGTACTTTTGAAAGAGATTTAACATTACTTAGAAGTGATTTTCCTTCATTTTTTAAGAATGCTTCAATACTAGCATCATTATACTTTTTAAACTTATTCTTGAGCATTTTTCTGAAACCTTCTTGTTTACATTTTTCTAAGAAATGTTGTACCAAAGGTTGGGTGTTACCAGCTTGCCCCGTATTTAGTAAGAAAATAGCGCCATTTCCGTCTGCAGATGCAGGAATACCAACCGTACCGATTTCATTTTTAGATTTTATAAGTACAGGAAGTTTTAAATAACAAATCAATGGATCTAGACCAGAGCTTGTACCATGATAGAAGCTTTCTAACTTACTAAATGTATTTTTGAGTTCTAGTATGTTTTCATTTGAAATCTGGCTTTCAGCATCAATCTTTTTTTCAATACAATAACGATCGTAAATAGCTGCCACAATTGCGCCAGAACTACCTATTCCAAATCCTTGGGGTATAGAAGAATCAAAATGTAGGCCGTTGTCAAGATCAGACTTTAACTGGTTCAGGTCTAAATTACATGGAAGCTCATTTTTATTTTGAAGTATTAGTAAGTGATTGTAGAAATCAATTAATAACAGATTAGAATTTTTAGATTCTTCGGTATTATTTTCAAAAAGAAATTTGCCATTGTAGTCGGTGTATGGTATGGATAGGCCCATGGAATCTTGTATGATTCCATATTCTCCAAAAAGGAGGATTTTACCATAATATAACGACTCTTTAATCATAGTATTCATTTAATACTTTCGCTCCTTTTCCTACTTCATCACAAATATACTGCTGATTTTCACAATAAACAATTAATTCTTGTCTAATAAAATCAAGTACTTCTTGTGTAAAACGTTTTGGATAGAGGACATGTAGATTAGCTCCTGCATCTAGTGTAAAACATAATGGGAGTTTTGTTTCCTCTCTAAATTCCCATATTTTATTAATGCTAGATAATGTTCCTTCCTTCATAAGTACAAAATAAGGGTTTGAAGTCATCATCATCCCATGTAGTGTCAGGGCTTCGTGTTCTGTTTTAAAAATGAATTCATCAAGATTACCTGATTTTAGAATATCTATCATGGATATGATATTTTCCTGTGCTTGTAAAAATCGTTGCTTAGCAAAAGGGTGATTAGTCATTAAATTATGCCCTACAGTTGAACTTACTTTCTTTTGTCTTTTGTCTATTAATAGAATAGTATCCTGATAATCTTTAAATACATCATGTATTTTATGATGTTTGATAGCATATAAATCAGACGTTTGATTAAGCTTATCATGCTTGCCCCATATCGCAAGAGGACCAAATAAAGATCTACAAGCACTTCCAGAACCTAACCTACTTAAAAAAGAAGCTTTTGTCATAGCCTCTTTTTCGTTCATATTTGAAATCTGCTTTTCTAACTGCACCACGGCATAAGCTAGCGCGCTAAATCCAGATGCAGAAGAAGCAATACCACTACTGTGCGGAAAAGTATTAAGAGTATCAATTTGAAGATTGTAATTAAAGATGTAAGGTGAGTAGTCCTTAATTCTTTTGAAGAATTGCTCAATTTTAGGCAAAAAATCTAGATTTTTTTCACCCTCAACAGATAAATTGATTTGAAATTCTTTTGACTTTTCGAATGATACAGTAGTTTGAGTGTAACAATTTTTTAATGTAAAACTTATGGAAGAATTAGCCGGTATTTGAACGGGTTTCTTACCCCAGTATTTTACCAAGGCAATGTTGGATGGACTTTGCACAGATATGGATCCCTTATCAATTTTATTTCCATTTGACTGATATAAAAATGTTTTTTCTGTCATTTTTTAATCATATTATTAAATGAAATTACGGTATTATATCCCCTTTGTTCAAAATAGAAACTATTTTTTCTGGTAGCGAGAATAAAATCTCCTCCCCATGCACCAAGTGATTTTATGGCACCGGGGTAGTCTCTAAATAATTTTTGTTTTACAGGAGTTTTGTGTAGAAGTTTACCCATAATATTTTCGTGCTCAGTAATAGAGTTTTCAAATTCGTTTAAATCCTCACATGCAATAATATAATCTGTAAGTTGATTTATCACATAAATATCTTTATCTGAAATAGTACCGTCCATGAATCGATTCACTTCAGCTTCACTGTTTTGTTTGTTATTCAAGTAAATAAATTGAATTTCATCTTTAAATATGGGATTCCAGTCTACATTTTGATAGATGGGTTGTTTATGTTTTCCTAACTTATACTTAATTGGGTTGTTCGTTCCAGCACAAACGATGTCGTATCCACTACCGTTTGAGGTGTGAAAGTGTAATTTTAACGGATCTATTTCAAAAATAGAAGCTATGGACCATATCAAAGTTGAACTTGACCCCAGTCCCCAGTCTTTATTAAAGTCTAATTTGGTTGTAATTCTACCACAAGGCTGATCTTTGATAGCAGCTAATTCGCTAGCACTAACTAACACGTTATAAATAAATCTAGCCTTTTCATTATTGCTACTACGAACTACGTTTGAATTTTTCAAATCGAAGGTGGCTGAAAACCAAACTAGATTGTTTTCATCTAAGCTTTCCCAATGTAAAAAGGGATCATTTTCAATTTTTTCAAATGTTAATGACTGACCATAATTGGTTGGAATTGCTAACCCATTAGCACCTTTTAAAATAAGATACTCACCTGTTATAAGTAATTTACCGTTAGCTTTAAATGATTTCAATGATTGTTCTTCACTAATGATGTATTTTTGACTCCTCTTAATTTACAGAATTCGTCTACTACATCCCTGTGAGAAACTACTTTGTCTTTGAAATGAAATTTTATTTTTTCTCGTTCCTCATTTGTGGCTCCTAACTGATTTAAAATATTCAAAAGATGCATTTTCATATGACCTTTTTGTATTCCTGTAGTCACCAAAGATCTTACAGCTCCAAAATTTTGGGCTAAACCAACAGCAGCAATTATCTTCATCAAGTCTTGAGCATTTGGGTTCCCAAGTAATTGGTGTGAAAATTTAACCATAGGGTGTAAAGCAGTCAAACCACCAATAGTTCCAACTGCAATGGGAATTTCAATCCAAAAACGAAATAGATTATCTTTAATTTCAACATGAGTTAAACTTCTATATTGACCTGATTTTGCTGCGTAGGTGTGACCACATGCTTCAATCGCTCTAAAATCATTTCCTGTAGCTATAACAACAGCATCAATACCGTTAAAAATGCCTTTATTGTGCGTAGTCGCCCTGTAGGGCTCAATATTGGCTACATGAATTGCTTGTTCAAACTTTTTCGCAAACTCATTCGTGTCTATTGTCGGATCAACATTTAATTCTTCTACTAAGCAAGAGACTTCACATCGAACTAAACATTCGGGAGTGTAATTACTTAAAATACACATGATAATAACAATGCGCTTTTCATCTTCGTCTAAATCACTATTTTGTATTTCTCTTTCTAGAATTTTAGAAAATTTTTCTAATAAGCTATTTATGAAATTAGCTCCCATAGCCTCACAGGTTTCAAACTTGGCTACGAGTTGATAATAATTGGGTTCTAAATCGGTTTTGTTAACGATATCAATATCTAAAATTCCACCACCTCTGGCTCTCATGTTTGCCGTCATTTTTTCGGTTTCCTTGTAAAAAATTGGCTTTATTTTATCAAAAATCGATTTTAAGTTTTTAAAATCACCATACCAGGCAAAATGAACATGACCCACTTTTGTGGTTGAAATAACGGTTGATTTAAATCCTCCCCTTTCTAACCAAAAAGATGCGTTTTTTGCAGCTGCGGCAACAACTGAACTTTCTTCTATCGCCATAGGAATGCAAAAAACTTTATCATTAATCTTAAAGTTTGGCGCTATTCCAAACGGGATGTAAAAATTGGTTATCGTGTTTTCAATGAATTCATCATGGATTTTTTGGACATCATTATCTTCATGCCAATAGCTTTTTAGTAGATTAATACACTTATCATCACCTCCTAAATATTCATCGGCAATCCACTCCATTTTGGCTTCTTTCGAAAGCTTTGAAAATCCTTTTACCGGTTTTGAATTCATTTCTAAATTTTTTCGCAAATGTAACTTATTGTTAAAATTTTTTGTTTAACAAAAAACATTGTAAAGTTAAACAAAATAACAATACAATTACTTTTTTCTAGCTCATTTAGTTAAACTTTATACTTATTTAGAATAAAAATGTTTCTTTATATTTTAAATGTAAAGTATGCAAGAAAAAACCAACTATTCTGCCTTATCCACATTAGTTTCAGTTTTCTTTTTTTGGGGCTTTATAGCGGCTTCTAATGGAGTGTTTATCCCGTTCTGTAAAACTTATTTTAATATTGATCAGTTTCAGTCTCAGTTAGTAGATTTTGCATTTTATGGAGCTTATTACTTTGGCGCATTAAGCTTATTTGTTCTTTCAAGTTCAATAGGAAAGGATATCTTATCAAATTGGGGTTATAAGAATGGTATAATTTACGGGCTACTTATTTCCTC
>CESN01196855.1_pt1 | contig 10226 bp, 5 predicted proteins | sample 531181 | NCBI WGS metagenome assembly CESN01 (sample SAMEA2621990, study PRJEB7988) | marine metagenome | isolation source: saline water (ENVO:00002010), including
AATCCCCATGCTACTAGCGCATGAATAAATCCTACGACTGGACGAGTTTTAAAAAGTGTTTTCTGGCTTATAAATGCAATAAGACCTGCATTCCAATTCTTTAATACGTCTGTCCAAATGATAGGATTAGTTCCAGCGAGGATGACCTTGAACATATTCTTAAAGGTAATGTACGAAGCTCCAAATGAGCCAATTGCCATAACAACAAAAATTATTTTTTCAAGATTGGATAGCAATTATTATGAATTATCTAATGATTCAATAAGCCTTGGAACAATTTCAAGGACGTCACCAACAACTGCATAATCAGCAATTTCAAAGATTGGCGCGTCTGAATCTTTATTAATAGCTAAAATACTTTTTGCACCCTTCATCCCCACAACATGCTGAATTGCGCCTGAAATCCCAAGTGAAAAATATAGCTTTGGAGCAACATTACTACCTGAACTCCCTACCTGCCGAAATGAATCAATCCAACCTGAGTCTACCACTGGACGACTTGCAGATACCTCAGCTCCTATCGCCCTAGCAAGATCAAACGCCAAGGAAATATTCTCTTCTTTTTCAATCCCACGACCAACAGAAACCAGTATTTCCGCGCTCTCAAGGTCAATATCTCCAGCCTCTTCTTGGAATGGTTCTTCAGATTTGGAACGAACAATACTTGAATTGAGGTTGGGTTGATACGCTTCGGAATCGCAGGAACCAAATTTTATATCTTCTTCACTGAAAGCAGCAGATTGAAAACTAAGTATGAATTGGTTCATTGATGATGAAATTTCTGCATTAAGTTTTGCATTGAGTACTTGTTTTATATATTTGTTATCATTCACAGAAACAATATCAGGAATAAAGGGTATTCTTAACTTAGCACTTACTCTGGGCATAAAATCTCTAGTCTGATATGTATGGCCTGCAATAATAAGGTGCGGAGATAGAGTTTCGATAACCTGACTAACAATGCTAGAATACCCATCTGCGTTGTATGATTTAACAAGCTCATGGTGTACGGATAATACTCTTTCTAAGTCGCAAGCTTTTAAAAATGAGATAGTTTCTCCTGATCTTTTACCAATCACAAGAGCGGTAACTTTGTTACCCAAACTTTGGGCCCCAACAATTGCCTCCTTGCTCAGTCTATGAATGGAACCCTGGCTATGTTCAATTACAACAAGAATATTCATAGATTAAATAACCTTAATTTCTGACTTCATTATTTCTACAATACGACCGACAACATGGTCTAGTTCACCTTCAATTACTTCTGTTTGCTTGGAGGTTGCAGGGACAAATATTTTATCAATAGCTTGGACCTTAGCTCCTGTTGTTAAACTAGAAGTAGAAACTATTTTAATCTCCTTTTTTTTTGCACCCATGATGCCTTTTAGTGACGGGTATCTAGGGGTGTTGAGTCCAGACTGAATACTAATCGATGCTGGAAGCGGTAACTCCACCCATTGAAACCAGCCAGATTCTAGTTCTCTTTTCACCTTTATTTTATCATTTGACAGCTCTGTTTGGATAACTAAGGTAGCAGTGGATAAACCAAGCATTTCTCCAATTAAAATACCAGTCTGACCCATTCCGGTATCATCAGACTGTAGTCCAGTGAGGATAAGATCAAAGTTTTCGCTTTTCAATGCATCCGAAAATCGCTCAGATATGACAAGTGGATCTGTCTCTATAATTTCATCTTCTTGAATATGAATACCTCTATCTGCCCCCTTAGCAAGGCCCTCGCGTATTACCTTTTGGACACGACCTGGACCCATGCTAACCACTACTACTTCTCCTGAACCAATCTTTTCTTTAATAATGAGAGCTTCTTCCAATGCAAAGTTGTCTGGCGGGTTCATGACATACGTTATCGATGATTCATATACCCAATCATTTGATTGATTGATGGGCAAAGAAGATTCAGACCCAGGAACTTGTTTGACGAGCACAGCTATTTTCATTTTAGGTATAGAAAGGATTATTGAGCTAATTTATACATTAAATTTAATTGGCATAAAGTAATACACCAACTATCATGGAAGAATTTTGGATTAAGATTATTGTAGAGGCGACCTTCATCTTTGGAAGCATCTTGACGCTCTATTGCTTATATATCCTATGGGCTAGACGTAGCTACAAAAATGCAAGAAAACCAAGAGAATGAAAACTCTTTGAGGATTGATATTTCTTGTTTAGGTTTCTGTACATCCTGAAAACTATAAAGAAAACCAAACCAATAAGTACAGTGATACTTAAAATATTTAATAATTAGGAGCAAAATATGACTAAAATGTTAAAGTCTTTAATTGTTTTAACCTTTGTTGCTAACCTTTCATATTCTCAAAGCTTACAAGCTAACTGGCAATGTGTGGCGGCTATTGTTGAATATACCTATGTGGCAAGAGCGGCTGAGAGCCCTGATGACACTCTCAATGGTGCTACTCATGTTGTAACAGGTTCTTGGCCTAGTTCAGCTGCTGCTGCTGCTGGAATGGGATATACTCGTGCTCTGGCATCTTTTGATGTAGGTGACACAGTTACAACATCCATTGTCCCCTTAGCAACACCTGAACTCTTAGCTGCTTATGGAGTGGTGATGAATGTGGACCTTAATGATGACGGAACATTTACTATCAATGAAGGTAGTGTTTATCCAACTACAGAAGCTGAAAACTGCTCTACATACGGTGTTTTTCCAGCAGTTTCAGAGAATGGCACTCATACAAGTACTCCAGGATTTGACCAACCGGATGACCCATACACTCACACAATGGGCTGGGGCATCTCGCTCTCCGATGTTTTTGCACAGTTTGGTGCTCCTGACCTTATTAATGGTCAGGCTGGAGTTGATTATGGACCTGGAACACCCATGGAAAATTGGGGTCTAGTAAACATTACCTATGCAGATGAGGCACACACCACACCAACTGCTCTCGAAATATATTGGGAAGCGCATGATGGAGTAGCATCAGGATTAGGGGTGGATGATAATGGTCTTAAAAATGATTATGTCGGTCTCCCTGTTGCTCCTGCGGATACTGTGACTATAGACAACATGGAGCTTTATCTTGCATACAGTCACCCTGATACAAACCTATGGTATAACCTTGGGTGGACCGGTAGCGATGATGACTTTTTTCCCATGCTCTCAGGCCCTGGCCAAACTATAGATCCTGATGATCCATCTACCTTTGAGATTCATCCGTTCTACGGAGACACAACCCCTGCTGGAATTATCAACGCAAATAAGGGATATCTTTTTGATCCAACTGGAGCATTGACCGGTGGAGACGGAATACCGTTTAGTGGTGATGAATTAATGGCGCCTACTGGATACTTTTTTACATACAATTTTCTTGAAGCAAACCAGGTCTTCTCAGCAGTTTTTGATTCAACATTAGCAGCTACTAGTGATTTGCAGGGTTCATTAACTGCCGCTGCAGATTCTGTTGCATGGATCTATGTAGAATCAGATACAGCTGCAATGGTTGGTGTTAACGTTGGTCAAGCACTATTTGATGAGTACTCTGGTTGCTTAGGCACAGGTGCATCAGCCGATGCATGTGCTGCATTATTCCAGAAAGGCCCCTCTATGGCCCTCGCTGGTGTCCAACAAATGTGTGCTGACGCAGATGGATTTTATGATGGACGCGTGGATGATTCAGGATGGGACTATGATCCAGAATACGGAACGGGTAGAATGGTCTTTGAAATAGATAATGCTTGTGTTCCTGATAACACAACACAAAGAGTAAATACATTCTGGGTAAACACTGCTACAGCTGCAGTAGATGAAACCGCACCGCTTGCAGAAGAGTTTACACTTCATGGAAACTATCCAAATCCATTTAACCCTGAAACTAAAATCAAGTTTGCCACTGAGAGGTTCTCTGATGTAACAGTGACGATCTACTCAATTTTGGGAGAGGAAGTCTCAATAGCACACGATGGTCAATTAGGTGCAGGTACCTATGATATTACCTGGTATGGAAAAGATTCTAAAGGAAATAAAGTCCCGAGTGGTGTCTACTTTTATGAAGTACGATCAGATGACAGAGTGCAGAAAGGAAAAATGCTACTCTTAAAATAAGATATCATCTCAATTATTAAATGAAATGATTAATAACAAACAGCCTCACATTGGGGCTGTTTGTTATTCTAAGGGGTCTTATGAAACTCTATAGTTCAATTTTTCTGATAGTTTTTACAAACCTATTGGCGCAAAGTGGAGAAGTATCCGGCAGAGTAACTAACTCGACCGATGAATCGCCTTTAATTGGTGCCAATGTTATACTTGAAGGTACAAGCCTTGGTGCCGCTACTGATGGCGAAGGTAGATACGAGATTAAAGGGTTGGATGCTGGGGAGTATGTCATCACTGTTTCTTACATTGGTTTTCGAAATTTAAAGGAGCGTATCACTTTAGAATCTGGTCAACGTATCACAAAAGACCTAGTTCTTCAACCTGAGGCGATAGAAATGGAAACCTATGTCGTTACTGCATCAAGGCGAAGAGAACGAGTTGAAGACGCACCTGCAGCAATTTCGGTAATTTCAAAGACAGAAATAAGACGTGAAAGCAACACAAATCTTGGAGACTATTTAAAAGGAACAAAAGGGATAGATTTCACCCAATCAGGGATTGATAGCTATAACATGACCGCTCGGGGATTTAATTCTTCTTTTAGTTCTAGATTATTAACCCTGACTGATGGGAGGATGGCAAATGTTCCATCCCTAAGACTGACTGCATATAATGTAATTCCCGTATCCTTTGAGGATGTAGAACAAATTGAAGTGGTATTAGGTCCTTCCTCCGCATTATATGGACCAAATGCTCATAGCGGTGTATTAAATATTGTTACCTCTTCCCCATTAAGATCTACTGGAACCAGTATTAACATACAAGGTGGAATGTTAAACCAGACGGATACAGACCTTTTAAAAAAGCTAACATTTAGAACCGCACATAAATTTGGTGATGTTGGAATCAAACTCTCTGGAGTTGCTTTAGCAGGACAAGATTGGACTCACTTTAACGACGATGAATTTGAGGGACATGACCCTGCATTTATCGGAAGACCAATACTAAAGAATGACCGATTAGACAAGGGTGGAAGGCTTGCTATTGAAAGCGATAATAATCCAATATTTACAGAAGAAATGATTGACTATGTAGAGGGGGCTGACGAATCTTGGGTGGGATACTATTGGGGAGACTATATTTCTGAATCAGGAGGTGAAGATGGCTCCCCTACTATAACACAACAAATGATAGATGAAGCCTCATCTGACCCATTCAATCGTTATACACTTCCCAATGGCAGAATATTATGGTATGTCACTGCTGATAAACTTGGAAATTTTTATGCTGACGGTATTGATAATGACGGTGATGGTGCTATCGACGAACAAATTGATATAGGTATTGATGATGAAGAAGAGGCCTGGGTAGATGGTGTTGATAATGATGGAGATGGTCTCATTGATGAGAGTGATGAGCTTGGAAGCGCATGGTTGGATCGATTTGAATCTGTAACTGATTTAAAAAATCTTCAACCAAATATTTCTTTCTACAATACACCTGACTCAACCTGGAGTGTTGTTGACCAATATCACAAATTTGGTTTTGGTGATTACATTTACGATTCTAATGGTAATATTGTTTTTGATACTAATAATAATGGAGTTTATGATGACGACTGGGGGTCAAATGGCATTGATGACGATAAGGATTGGGGTCCATTTAAAGATGATTTAGGAAATGCCTATCAAATTAGCCGTGAAGATTTTACAGACCTCAATGGTAACGACTTGTATGATAGTGATGTTGGGGAAAGTTATGCTGACATATTTGGGACCCTTGTGTTACTTGATTTTGGACTTGACGGAGTCCCGGCTAACGATGCAAACGAAGATGGTGACTATGATGACGAAGGTGATATAGCCCCAGACTATGGAGAAGGAAATGGTGTCTGGGACGGTGAAACTTATGTGGATCTGAATGGTAATTCAGAGTGGGATGTATTTGAAAACAATGATTTAGATGGTAATGGTGAGGCGAGCATAGGTGAAAATGGCGTAGACGAATTCGATGAAAGGGATTTTTCACTAAACTATGGAGGCTTGAGTAGCGTTTATAAAGATGCAAATGATGATGGAGTTGATGATTATCCTGAATTTAATGTGCGAAATTATCGATACGACCTACGTGTAGATTGGGAACCCAATTCTGATTTTTCATTAAACCTATCCCATGGTTTTGCTTGGGCAAAAAACATTAATATTACTGGGATTGCTCGCTATTTAGCTGATGGGTGGATATACAGATACTACCAGAGTAGAATGCGGTGGAAAAATCTATTTTTACAGTCCTATTTAAATAGCAGCTACTCAGGTGATCCCTCTCGTCCTACAAGGAACCTTGCAACCGGTAGCATCATCTATGATCGATCAAAAAAGTTTAGTTTTCAGTTACAACACCTCAATGAATGGAGAGGAGGAGATATAAGATTTGTTTGGGGTCTGGATTATTTCTTAACGATGCCAGATACCAGAGGAACTATTCTTTCAGACAAGGACCTTTTAGACAGGCGGGATAATAATGGAAATGGAGAATCTGGCTCCCCATATGTATTTGATGATAAAAGTGATAATACATGGTACGATGATGGAGAGAGATACACAAAATGGAGTACCGAAGACAACTCACAATTTGCGACACCAGTTGATGACGCTAACCAAGATGCAGTATATGGCGCAATCGCTGATGGTATAGATAATGATGGTGACAGTGATGATTTTGATGACCTTAACCAAAATGGTATACCTGACTTTTTGGATTCAAATAATAATGGTTCATTTGACACAGGTGAAACGCTTGAGCCCGGAGTAAAATGGCTTGGCGGTCAATACTTTTATGTTTATGCAGATGGTATGGACAATGATGGTGATGGCCAGACCGATGAAAATATTGATGAAGGAATTGACGAGGCCTCAGAGGACAATCGATACACGGTCAATGAATTAGGCGCCTATTACCAGTTTAATTTGAAGATAAATAATAAATGGGAATTGATCCAGGCTACTCGTCTCGATGCTCATGATCGTTTGACTAATTTAGTAGAGTTCAATAACCAGGGATATGGAATGGGCTACAGTCCTCTCGATTGGAAATTTAATTTTGATAAGACTGATGGTCTACAAATATCTCCGAAAATTGGTCTTGTACACCGGCCAAAAGAAAATCAAAACTTCAGGCTAACCTGGGCTAGAGCATTTAATACACCAACAAATCAAGCATTATTCTTAGATATATTCGTTACACGAGTTTCTGTCTTTAAAGTATATGCCCGAGGTGCAGATGGTGGATATGTTTTTCCTAGAGACTCCGTTGGGAATCCTTACTGGTATAAACCAACTGAAGGAATATATGCACCAGTAGATACTAGCAATTCCATTTATTTTTATCCCTCTACTGATCCGAAAATCGAAGGATTTTATGGTATGGAAGTAAAGGACCTACCGGAGATCAAACCAGAGATAGTCAATTCTTGGGAGTTTGGATATAAGGGTAGACTTAACAACCGATTATTTGGAACTCTGGATGTATACACAAGTCATTATAGCAGCTTCGTGAGTCCCGTTACTTTCATTACTCCAATTGTTATAGAAAAATCAGTGCTTGAGACTGACTATAATGGAGATGGAATAATAAATAAAATCGAGGATATTTCTAACAATGATATAATTGATCATGAAGACTACGATGAATCATTTGACCACTGGCGTGGAGGATTAAAAGGTGTTACTGCCATGGACACAATCCCCGGATATACTCCTCCTGTCGTAGTTGGTTATATTAATTATGGAGAGGTTGACATGTGGGGGTTTGACGCAAGTTTAACCGCTCTACTGAATCTGGAATGGTCAATAGATGCAAATTATTCCTATCTTGGAATGAATGAATTTCTTAATCCAATTACCAATGCAATGGATCCCATCAATGCACCACGGCATAAGATGGGATTAAAGCTGCAGTATAATTCAAGAAAATTGCCCGTTACTGGCTCACTAAACGCGAGATATGTTGATGGGTTCAAGTGGTCGTCTGGAATATACTTTGGAGATATCAAACCCTACACTCTTTTTGACGTGCATTTAGGATATGAGTTCACCAAAAACTTGAGAGCAAACTTCACCATCACAAACCTATTAAACCATCGCCATACACAAATCATTGGTGGGCCCTCTCTTGGAAGGGTAATGCTCATTAGATTACAAACTACGTTTTAATTGCTTCTAAACTGTTAATCTATTTTCGTTTCATCTTCTTATAAGACGAACCAGTAAATAGTTTTAGGATTTGTTAAAATATAAAGATGAAAAATAATAAAAAGGTACGAATTGGATGTGCATCTGCGTTCTGGGGTGATACTTCAACCGCTGCAAGGCAACTTGTTGAGAAGGGAGATCTTGACTACCTAATTTTTGACTTTCTCGCTGAAGTTACGATGTCCATTTTAGCAAGAGCAAAGCTTAAAGATTCTGAAAAAGGTTTCGCTGGTGATTTTTTAACCCAGATAGAGCCTCTTCTTCCAAAGGTCAAGCAAAAAGGAATTAAAATACTAACAAATGCTGGAGGTATTAATCCAATATCTTGCCGGACAATGCTTGAAAGAGCTGGTAAGAAAAAAGGAATTGACCTAAAAGTTGGAATTGTTATTGGCGATGACCTCATTCCTGAATTACCTAAGATAGAAAGATTGGGAATTACCGAATTGGATACAAATAATCCTTTTCCTAAATCGTGTTTGAGCATCAATGCATATTTAGGTGCTCCAGGATTAGTGGCAGCATTAGATAAAGGTGCTGACATTGTTATCACAGGAAGATGTGTTGATAGCGCACTGGTTTTGGCTCCTTTAATGCATGAGTTTAGTTGGAATGAATCTGACTATAATCTATTAGCAAGTGGAAGTCTGGCTGGACATATTATCGAATGCGGAGCACAATGCACGGGAGGTAATTTTACAGATTGGAAAGACGTTAATGGGTTTGAAGACATGGGGTTCCCGATCGTTGAGGTTGAAAGAAATGGAGATTTTATCGTTTCAAAGCCTGAAGGAACTGGAGGAATGGTAACATTCGGAACAGTTGCGGAGCAGTTCTTATATGAGATTGGAAATCCAGCAGAATACATTCTACCAGATGTTGTGTGTGATTTTACAGAAGTCACTATTAACGATCTTGGTGAAGACCGTGTTCACGTTAGCGGCGCATCTGGTTCGCCACCGACTGACCAATACAAGGTTTCTGCAACCTTTATGGATGGTTATCGTGTCAATGGAACATTGGTAATTGGCGGCAGAGATTCAGATTTGAAGGGTGAAATAATTGCCAACGCAATTATAAAAAAAGTGAATAACATTCTAAAAGAAAAAGGATTAAGCCAGCTTAACAAAACTTCCTATAACCTTATTGGTACCGATTCAATCTATGGTAAGAATCATTCTAAACGAGGATCAAAGGAGATAGTCTTGAGACTTGCTTCGAAACACCAAAAAAAGGAGGCTCTAATCATACTGTCTCAAGAATTAGCTCAGGCAGTTACTGGCATGCCAGCTGGAGTCATAAATTATTTAGGTGGAAGACCTCTTGTATCCCCATCGATAGAGTTATTTTCTTTCCTTTATACAAAAGATCAAGTGAAAGTTGAGGTCGATATTGATGGTCAAATTAGCTCCGTAAAAATAGATAGGACTGGAGGGTACAATCTGAAAATGAAAAATTTAAGACTGGAACCAGAGTCACAAAACAAGAATCAAAATTTATCAAAGGTCCCTTTATTTAAGCTAGCATTTGCAAGAAGTGGAGATAAAGGAAACCATGCTAATATTGGAGTCATTGCTCGAAAACCTGAATATTTTGAATACATAAACAATGAGCTGACATCTAAGGCAGTAGAAAATTATTTTTCCCATGTTTCAGAAGGCAAGGTCTTAAGTTGGTGCGTTCCAAGAATTAATGGAATCAATTTTCTACTTAAAGATTCACTTGGAGGTGGCGGAATGGCGAGCATGAGTATTGATCCGCAAGGTAAGTCCTATGCCCAGCAATTGCTCGATTATGAAATTCCCGTAGATGATAAATTATTTTCTAGTTTAAATAAAACTTGATAAACATCTATCGTGGAGAAATAATCGTGCAAAATATTCTGAGTTGTTTTA
>CESN01009402.1_pt1 | contig 10155 bp, 10 predicted proteins | sample 531181 | NCBI WGS metagenome assembly CESN01 (sample SAMEA2621990, study PRJEB7988) | marine metagenome | isolation source: saline water (ENVO:00002010), including
ATTCATGCTAAAGATAGTAGTAAAAATATTAAATATTTTGAAAAAACTGCTGAACAACTATTACTTGATAAAAGGGAATATTTCGACGTTGTTGCTTGTTTAGAAGTGCTTGAACATGTTCCTGACCCAAAGTCACTTGTTAAAACATGTATACAACTTCTCAAACCTGAAGGTGCGCTATTTCTTTCAACAATAAATAAGAACCCAAGGTCATGGATAACTGCAATAGTTGGGGCTGAATATATCTTTAAACTTCTTCCTAAAGGAACGCATGAATTTGATAAATTTATTAAGCCATCTTCTTTAGCGAAATATGTAAGAGATGCTAAGGCTGAATTAATTGAAACAAAGGGTATGTTCTATAACCCTATTACTCACAGAGCAAATCTTAACAATGACTTAGGTGTAAATTACTTAATGTATGCAAGAAAACCATAAGACAAAGCTTATTTTATTTGATTTAGATGGAACTCTTATTGACACAGCGCCTGATTTTCAATTTTCACTGAATAAGATGCTACAAAAGTACGATATGAATAAAATTAGTATGTCTGAAATTAGGCCACATATATCTGAAGGAACATCAAAATTAATTAAAATTTTTTTTAATATTAATGAATATGATTCAAAGTTTGAATCACTTAAATCTGAGTTTTTATCTGAATATAGTCTTAATTTGACTAAAGATTGTAAATTATTTGATGGAATCGGTTCATTAATTAATTTTTTAGATAAAAATAATATAAAGTATGGAGTCGTTACAAATAAATTTTTTAAATTTGCTGATCCAATAATTAAATCATTTTCAGAGTTAAAAAAAATTGGTGTATTAATTTGTCCCGACCATGTCAAGATATCTAAGCCAGATCCAGAAGGCATTTTACTTGCTTGTGAAAAACTTGATATCAATCCCTTAAATGCAATTTATCTAGGGGACCATATAAATGATTTAAAAGCTGGAATTAGCGCAGGAGTAAGAATTCTAGGATGTCATTATGGATATTCACTTGATAAAAATACACTTAATGAGATTGATTATCCTTATGTAAAAGATATTTCTGAAATATATTCGTATATAAATTTATAGTTTAAAAAATGAGAAAGGATTTTTTGATTGATAAAAACATATTAATAACAGGTGCAACTGCTGGAATTGGTAAATCCCTCACATATTATCTTAGTGAAAATGGTTCAAATACCCTTATGTTATCGAAAGATGAATCTATGCTTGATTCAATCTATGATGAAATTGTAAACAAATATAAAACTGATCCATGTATATTGAAATGTGATCTAGAGAATCTAAATGAAGATGGTGCCTCAGAAATAAAAAAAATTATTTGTGAAAATTATGAAAGTATTGATGCGGTAATATTCAATGCAGCAATCTTAGAAAAAATGTCTGATATAGAAAGCTTTGATCTAAAAACTTGGGAAAAGATATTGAAAGTTAATTTAACAAGCGTTTTTCTTATTACAAAAAATTTAATACCTTTATTAAAAGAGTCATCGAATCCTAGAATCATTTATACTACTTCTAGTGTTGGAAAGAAGGGGCAGGCTTTTTGGGGAGCATATTCTGTTTCTAAAGCAGGATTAAATGCACTGTCTGAGATAATTGCAGATGAAGTTGAATCGGTCAGTAAAATAAAAGTTTTTAACTTCGATCCAAAGGCTACCCAGACAAAAATGAGAGCTCTTGCATATCCAGCAGAAAATCCAAATAAACTAAAGAACCCAAATGAGTTGATGGAATACTATTCATGGATGCTTTCAGATGAAAGTTCATCATCAAATAAAACTTTAATAGAGTTTGGAGATATTAGCGAGCTCATATAGTAACATTTTCATCCTCAAGGACTCTCCACAAAAATAAACACATATAACTTCTGAAAGGTATAAAGCTCTCATAAAAAGATTCTTTGTAAGTATCAATTCCAAACATCTTCGAATGAGCATTCTTAAGACCTAAATCAAGTATAGAAAAAACATCTGGATCACCAATAAAGAATATTCTTGACATTTCTATTGACCAAGGTCCTATGCCCTTAATTTGAATTAAGAATTTATAATATTCTAAGGCGTTCATTTTTTTTAATTCATTTTTTGACTTGTTCATTAGATCTTTATTGAAAATGATTCCATTTAAATACTCGATCTTTTGTCTAGATAAGCCAGCATTTCTAAATTTTTCATTCAGTTTTATGTTTTCTTTCTTGTATTTATTTTCTTTTAATATTTGATTAGTTCTTTTCCATATTGCAGCAGCTGACTGAACAGAAAGCTGTTGTCCAACAATGATTTTTGATAAGTGGGTTACAAAATCCATCTTGGAAACGGTTATTTTTAATGGTCCTACTCTTTTTATATGCTTTGCAAAGTTGTTAAATCCTTTTTCTATAGATTTTTCATATAAAAATTTATACGCAAGTTTATATTCCATAATTTTTTATTGAATATATTTCTTTTTCGGACAATTCTAAATATTTGCCTTTTTTAAGAGACGATGGCATAAAGATTGGTCCAAATCTTGTCCTTTTTAGTCTACTTATCTCAAGGCCTAAAGCATTAAATAATTTTCTGACTTCTCTGTTTTTTCCTGACATGAGGCAAACAGAAAACCACTGATTTGATGACTGTTTTTCTCCCTCTACGATATCAGTAAACTTATAAATATATCCGTCTATTTTAACGCCAGATAACATCTGTTTTTTCTTTTGTTGATTAAATTCTCCTCTTGCTCTAACTAAGTATTCCCTATCAATCATGGAAGAAGGATGCATGCAATGATTTGCAAACGTTCCATCATTTGTAAAAAGCATTAAGCCTGATGAATTTATGTCTAGTCTTCCAATAGAAAGCCATCTTGTTTTAACTTTACCTTCAGGTAAGAAATCAAAGACAATTGGAATATTTTTCTCTTTTTTGTTTGATGAGAGTACACCTTCAGGCTTATTTAACATTAACAATTTTGTTTCTGATTTTTTAAATGTAATTATTTTTCCATCTAATTCAACTTCATCATCTTTGCAAACTTTACTACCAATAATTGCTTGCTTACCATTTACTCTTACCCTTTTTGATTTGATTAATTCTTCACAGAACCTTCTTGACCCTATGCCAGATTTTGCTAAAAATTTCTGAAGTCTTTCTTCCATGAATTAACTACACGGCTTGAGACAATAGATCTTTTTCTTCTGTTTCCTCTGACTCAGGCAATTCTGGTAATTCAGAAATACTTTTAAGATTTAAATCATTCAAGAAATCTTTTGTTGTTATAAACAATGAAGGTCGACCTGGTACATCTCTGTAACCAGATACTTTTATCCAGTTTTTTTCCAATAAAGATCTGATTATTCTTGTGCTTACAGTTATGCCTCTAATATCTTCAATGTCACCTCTTGTTACAGGTTGTTTATATGCAATTATAGAAACTGTTTCCATTAATGCTCTAGAAACTCTTGGTGCTTTTTCATTCCATAACAAACTTAAACTTGAACTATAATTTTCTTTTATATTAAGTCTAAAGCCAGAGGCTACTTCTTTTATTTCAAGAGAAGTTTTTTCGTATCTTATCTCTAATTTATTTATTGACCTTTTTATGTCACTCAATTCAACATCAAGACCAGTATTTTCTAATATATTTTTTATTTCTGAAAGTCTCATCGGGCGCCCCGAGCCAAATAAAAGAGCTTCAACTGAATTAATGATATTTTCTTTCAATTTAAATGCTCCTAACCGACTTGATGAAAAGTTCCTCACTTTTATTTTGAATCAATTCAATATAGCCATCTTTTGCTAATTCAAGTGAGGCCAAAAGAGTAACAACAACTCCTTTCTTGCCCTCAGGTTTTCTCAAAGTCTTAGAAAAGCTAATTATGTTTGTTTCATAAAGTAAATCTATGAGGATTTGGATTCTTTCTTTTGTTGAAAGTTCTTCAAAATCAATAGAATGGCATATTTTGTAATTAGGTCTATTTAAAACTTCAATAATTGAAGAAAATATTTCGTCAACATCTATCTTCGATTTTAGGGTTGAAGATTTTTCAAGTGTTGGTAGTTGTGCAGATGCAATAAAAAAATCTCTATCAACCCTTGGTAAAATAGCAATTTTTTCAGATACAGATTTATATCTTTTGTATTCTTGTAACCTTTTTATTAATGCATATCTAGGATCTTCTTCTTCATCCTCAAAATTTTCTTTTGGCAGCATTAACCTCGACTTGATTTCTGCAAGAGTAGCTGCCATAACAAGGTAATCTGCAGCCAATTCAAATTTTAGAGAATCCATAAGCTCTATATACTCTAAATATTGGTCAGTAATTTTTGATACATCTAAATCAAGTATGTCAATATCTTCTCTTCTAATTAGATACAAAAGAAGATCTAATGGTCCCGAAAATGTTTCAAGAAAAATTTCAAGAGCATTTGGAGGTATAAAAAGATCGTCAGGCAACTTATCTAAGTGGTTTCCAATAACTGCAGGGATTTCTAATTGCGATAGATTATTATTTTGCATATATAAACACTACATAGTGTAAGTTCTATGTATTTTAATACAATATGTTGTGTATTTCCTCAAAAATAGCATTTTTATAGTATATTTTTTATTTAAAATATCTTCATGAAAATGTTTTCATTAACGCATATTAATTTAATAATATTGCACCATTTCTAAATTTAGAGCTATAGAATATAAAATATGAATTATTCAACCGATAACACAAGAATTATTGATAGGAAAAAAGTTCCTGCTCCATACGAATTAGTTAACAAATATCCTATTAATGATGAAATTTCAAAACTTGTATATGGTACAAGAAATGAAATCAGCCAAATTCTTCATAATAAAGATGATCGCTTATTTGTGGTTGTTGGTCCTTGTTCAATACATGATCCACAAAGTGCCATTGATTATGCTAAAAGATTAACTAATGAAAACAAAAATTTTAGCGAAAATCTTTTAATTATTATGAGGGTGTATTTTGAAAAGCCCAGAACTACTGTTGGTTGGAAAGGATTGATAAATGATCCAGATATTAATGAAACTTATGACATTGCAAAAGGTGTAGAAATGGCAAGAAAGTTGCTTATTGAAATTGCAGAACTAGGTCTACCAGCTGGCACAGAATTTCTTGATCCAATTTCTCCACAATATGTAACAGATATCATTTCATGGGGTGCGATTGGAGCAAGAACTGCTGAAAGTCAAATTCATAGGGAACTTGCGTCAGGACTTTCTTGTCCAATTGGAATAAAAAATGGAACCGATGGTAGTTTAAAGGCTGCGATTGATGGAATTCAGGCAGCAAATCACTCTCATGTTTTTCTTGGAGCAACGAAAGAAGCAGATATAGCAATGTTAAAAACTGCTGGTAATAGTGACACTCACATAATTCTAAGAGGTGGAAAAGTTCCAAATTTTGACGAAGAATCAGTTGAAAATACTCTTACAGCACTTAAAGAGGCTGAAGTCAATGAGTCAATAATGATTGACGCCAGTCATGGTAATAGCCAAAAAAAGTTTAAAAAACAAATCCCGGTAATAGATTCTATTTGTGGACAAATTTCAAATGGTAATGACAATATTAAAGGTGTAATGATAGAAAGTCATATAAACGAAGGTAATCAAAAAATTACTGAATCACTAAACTATGGTCAAAGTATTACAGATGCATGTTTGGGATGGGAAGATACAGTAACTTGCTTGAAAAAACTTGATAATGCAATAAGTTCAAAAAGAGGTAAATAATTCAATTGAAAAGCGAAGATAATTTGTCTTTTTCGTCTGAGGTTGCAGAAACATTGGGCATGGAGTGCGCCCTTATACTAAGTCAATATAATTTAATAAAATCTGAAAATATTAATTCAATTGAAGATCTAAAAACTTCAATAAAAAATAATTTAAGCTTTCTGGAAAAAGAGAAAATTGAAGATTCTATTGAAACATTGATTAAGTTCGGACTGATCAATATAAAAAATACAAAAGATAATAAATTCTATAATTTGAAGACACCAAATAAAAGTAAAGTATCTTCTCAATTGAATTATAAATGGGTTCCATCAAAAGAAGTAAATGAGATACTTGAATTTACAGATATTACAGAAGATTTTTATAGATTAAAACTAAAGGAATTTAAGATTTATTGGATTGAGAGGGGTCAAAAAAAGAATAATTGGAATTCAACTTTTATTGATTTTATCAGAAGAGAATGGGCAAAAGAAATTAATTCAAATAAAACACTTCCATATGTAATTGATGAACGCTGGTATCCTGATGAAGATGTATTTGATATTCTAAATCTATCTGAAATTACAAAAGATTCTGCGTTAAAATATCTAAGTGAATTTATTCTTTATTGGAAAGATAAAGGTTCAGCATTTACAACATGGAATTCAAAATTTATTGAACATGTTAAAAGACGACATATTATCAACAACGGAATGAGTAATAATGAAGAAAATAAAAAATATTCTGAGCCAGGAAAATATTCACAAGACTTCAAAACAAGAAAAAATGACAATACTTGGGCAAAAGAAATCAGTCTCGACTAAAGAGGACTTTATAAAGTCAATTGATGCTTTATTTCTTAAACTTGAATTAGCATATCATTATCAGTTTTATAAAGTATTTGGATCTGATGACAAATTAAAAGAAGGAAAAAAACTTTGGGCAATTACATTAAAAAATGAATCTCCTGAAGTTATTCTTGATGCAGTTGAAAATGTAATAGCTAATCAATCATATTTGCCAACTCTAACTGATATCATGAAGGCATGTAGCGATATAAATAAAATGGATGGTTTTCCAAGTGTTGAGGAGGCGTATATTGAAGCAAGGAAATCGTATCAACCAAGATCACAATTCAGCTGGTCACATCCAATTGTATTCTTTGCAGGAAAAAAAATAGGTTGGAATAATCTAAATGAAAGAGACTCAAAAGAGAATTTTAATTTATTTAAAAAAATATTTAATAATTTAAAAAGTGAAATTACTAATGGAAAAAAATTAGAAATTAATGATAATACAAGCCTTCAAGATAGAAAACCTTTAAATAAAGAACTTTTTGAAGAGTTAAGAAAAAAACATAAAGTATAAATATTAAAATTATTAATTGATTCTGTTCATTTAAAATGAAAATTACAAAAAATATTAGAATTTCACTATATATATTTTTTCCAATAGTGTTATGGATGCTTTCTGGTATTTTAAAAAATGATTCGACAGAATTACCAAATAAAACTAGTGACTTATTTAATGTTCAAACAGTTTTGAGTCTTGCTACAGAATATCAGCCTTTCATAAAACTTAAAGCTACAACTAAATCAGAGAAGAGAATAAATGTAAAAGCAAAGACTTCTGGAGAGGTTGTTAATATTGGCGCCATTCAAGGATCATATGTTAAGAAAGACACAATATTATGTAGTTTGGGTGTTGTTGAGCTAAATAGGACAGAAGTGAAAGCACCTTTTTCAGGTTATATCGAGCAAATTGTAAAGCCTGGAAATTTTTTAGAAAGAGGTCAAGTCTGTGCAACAATAATTCAACTAGATCCCATTTCTTTTATTGCAGGAGTGCCAGAATACGATATTAATAAAGTCCGAGTAGACCAAAATGTTTATGTCGAATTGGTCACAGGTCAGCAAATTATTGGGAAACTAACATTTGTATCAAAAAGTGCTTCTCCAGATACAAGAACATTTAGTGTTGAATCGCAAATATCAAATTCTAATGGCTCTATTAAGGATGGACTAACTGCTGAAATAAGTATAGAAATAGATAAAGTAAAAGCTCATAAAATCTCACCATCAATTCTTCTTTTAAATGATGAGGGTAAGTTAGGGATTAGATATGTTAAAAATAGTAAATTTGCTCAATTTATAGAAGTTACTATATTAGAAGATTCTGAAGAAGGACTTTGGGTTACTGACATTCCTGAAGAAATCGAAATAATAATTCAAGGTCAAGGCTTTGTTGAGGATGATCAAGAAGTTATAACTAATCGAATATGATTAATATAATTGACTTTGCCATTAAGAAAGCTAAAACAACATTACTTATAGCTTTCATGATAATAATTGCTGGTACTTATGCAAGACAAGAGATACCAATCGCAGCCTCACCAAATGTTCAATTACCGTTCATAACAGTTTCAGTATTTCTTGATGGCGCATCACCAAGTGATACTTCAAGATTAATCGCAAGACCACTTGAAAACAGATTAAAGACCGTTACTGGTGTTAAAAACATTACGTCAAGAAGTTATCTAAGCTATGCGAGAATTTTCCTAGAATTTGAAGTCGGTTTTGATATTGATCAAGCATTAGTAGATGTAAAACAAGGAGTTGAAGAAACTAAATATCAACTTCCTTTAGAGGCTGAAGATCCTCAGATACAAGAATATAGTGAAGCAAGCTTTCCAGTGATGAATATAAGTATTGTTGGTGGAAGTTCAGTAAGGCAGAAAGTATTTTACGCTAGAGAATTAAAAGATATGATTGAGCCAATTGAACAAATTCTTGAAGTGAGAATGACTGGGGCACCTGAAGAAGTTCTTGAAGGTGTCATAGATAAGGCGAAAATGGAATCATATGGAGTAACCTTATCAGATATTTATTATTCAGTATCAAACAATAATCTGATAATACCCGGTGGTAAACAAGATACAGGAAGGGGTAGCTTTAATATTGAAGTGCCAAGTATTATTGAATCTGCAAAAGACGTTTATGCAATTCCGGTAAAAGTAACAAAAGATGCTATTGTTACATTAGGAGATATCGCTCTAATAAAAAGAACATTTAAAGATTTTACTTCTTATGCAAGAGTGAATGGAGAAGATGCTGTTACATTAGAAATTTCTCTCAGAGAAAGTGCCAATGCAATTGATGCATCAAATGCAATCAGAGAAATACTAACTAATTTTGAGAAAACATTACCAAATAACCTAAATATTGTGGTGTCTAATGACGATACTATATATGCGGATCTTATGATTAAAGAGTTAAACGGAAACATAATTGCTGCAGTTATGTTGATTATGATTCTTGTAATTGCAAGCATGGGTACTAGGGTTTCGATGCTCGTCGGTTTGTCTATTCCATTTTGTTTTTTAATGACATATTTAATTTTATACAGCTTAAATATGGAAGTTAATTTTCTGGTAATGATGGGATTGCTTCTTGGAATGGGAATGCTTATAGATGGATCTATAGTTATTACTGAATATGCTGACAAAAAAATTGCAGAAGGTCTCTCTCGAGTTGAAGGTTATACACTTGCATCAAAAAGAATGTTTTATCCAATAATTGCCTCGACAGGAACAACACTTGCAGCTTTTATTCCACTGATGTTTTGGCCTGGTTTTACAGGTCAATTTATGAAGTACCTTCCTATTACAATATTTTTTGTTCTATCATCTTCCCTATTCTACTCCTTAATTGTAATACCTGTTTTGGGATCTTATTTTGGTCAAAAGGAATCAGCACTTAATGAAGGTGACGGAGATTCTTCTATTTTCATTAAACTTACTGACTGGTATGGCAAATATATTAAAAAATTTGTACAAAATCCATTAGAAACAGTTACTGCAGTTGTTTCAATTTTACTGATCATCATTATGAGTTACTCAATTTCTGGAATGGGCACAATATATTTTGCTATTGTTGAACCTATACAAGCTAATGTAACTATAAAGGCAAGAGGCAACTTTTCAGCTCTGGAAGCTAAAGAAATCGTTGAAGAAGTTGAAAGAAGATTTCTTGAGGTTGAAGGTATAAAAAATGTTTATTTAAGATCTGGAACTAATTGGTGGGAATCTGGTGCAGATAGAATTGGTGGTGGATTTGTTGAGACATTAGAACCTTCTCAAACAAAAATTTCTGGCTTCGAAATTATGGATCAACTTGTTACATCTACTAATGATCTTCCCGGCATCTATGTTGAAGTCGAAGCAGATGAAGGCGGACCAAGTTTTGATTCTCCAATTGAATTAGACATTTTGGGGAATACAGAAGAAGAAGTTAATGATGCAGTTACTAAAGTTGAAAACTTCATGAGAAATAATATGACTGGTCTAAATAATATTTTTTCTACAAAGGCTTACCCTTCAGTGGAATGGAGCGTAGAGGTTGATAAACAAAAAGCAGCGCAGTTAG
>CESN01092925.1_pt1 | contig 10128 bp, 10 predicted proteins | sample 531181 | NCBI WGS metagenome assembly CESN01 (sample SAMEA2621990, study PRJEB7988) | marine metagenome | isolation source: saline water (ENVO:00002010), including
TAAAATCGATTATAATAATCTGATTCTGGAATAAACCCCTTTTTCCCTATTGATAAATCATAACCCAAATAATTTCCAAGACCAAAACTTTTAATGTGATTAGCCCAATTGTCCAGACCTTCACTTGGTGTTTCATATTTATCTATAATACCACTGTATGTTTTGGCAAAATAGGTGTTACATGAATTATATATACCTTTTCTTAAATTACTCACAGTACCATATGGATTATGACATCCCATAAAAGCATTTCTTGCATAAAAATGTCCAGAATTACATTTAAAATTTGTGGTTTCATCAATTACTCCTTCTTGAAGACCAATTAAGGCATTTAATATTTTCATAGGAGAGCCTGGCGAATACTGAGCTTGAAGTGATCTATCAAATAATGGTTTATTTATTGAATCATTTAAAAGTTTATTATAATTTTTAGAACGCTCTTGCCCTATAAATTCCACTGATTTATATGTAGGAGAGCTAACTAAAGTAAGAATTTCACCAGTTGATGGTTCAATAGCAACAACGCCACCTCTTTTATTTTGGAGAAGACTCTCAGCATATTCTTGAAGATTTATATCTATTGTTAGAGTAATATTCTTCGCCTTTAATGGGGATTCATCACTTAAAGAGTTGTTGAATGGCCCAATAACCCTATTAAATCTGTCTTTTTGAAAATATTTTTTACCCTTGACCCCTTTCAATTCATCTTCATAATACTTTTCTATTCCCTGTTTTCCTATCATTTCACCTTTTTCATAATAAGAATTATTTGCAATATCATTTCTATCAACTTCTCCTGTGTATCCTATAACATTGCTTGCAAATGGTTTAATGTAGTCTCTTACAGAATTTTTCCTCAAATAGAATCCTTCAAATAGCCATATTTTTTCTTGAAGAAAAGCATTTTTTTCTTTGGATATTTGTGATTTAATTACTGATGGAAGTTTTTTTGAATATGCAATAGAAATTTTTATCTCTTTTTTTAAATCATCTGGACTCATATCAATTAACTTTGCAAAAGAAATTGTATCAAATTTAGAGGTGTTCTCAGGAATTATAATCAATTCATATGATGGTTGATTGGCTACAAGAAGCTCTCCGTTTCTATCAAAAATTAAGCCTCTTTCTGGATAAACAGACAACTCTTGTATAGCGAAATCTGAATTAAAATAAGAATCACTTGATAGTTGAAGAGTAGCTAGTCTAATAATAAATACTATTGAAACAATTATTGTTAACCATATTATTAAATACTTTTTTAACATTACCTATTAGATATTAATCCTGAAATAATCCAAACAATTATAAAGGTAGCAATTGAATTAACAAAAGCATATAAAAAAATTGTACTTAAAAGACTAATATTAAAAAATATAAATGAGTAATATATAATTGAATGAATTGCAATTAGTGAAAAGAAGAATGAAACCCTGCTTAATAAAGGAGTACCTTTTATCATAGCTAAAGGTAAATTAGCATTAACTCCAAATGAGCTTTTTTCAATCCTACTTCTTAAATAACATATTGTTATTGTTGAAAAAGTATGACAACCATATGTTTGCATTGAAAGGTCAATAATAAAACCAATTAAAAATCCTATTAATAATAGAGCAGTTTTATCGTATGATATTCTATAATGTATGAAAATAATCAAGTAAATAAATGGAGTAACTAAATCAAACAACTTGAATTGATTGAATATTAATAATTGTAATGCTAAAATTATAGCATAGAATGAAATATTTCTAAGTAGTTCTCTATTCATCTAATAAACTTTTTATTTCATCATTGTCAGTTCTCCCTAAAATATATAAATTGGATAGTGAAGAAAAATCATTAAAAACCTCAATATCAATTTCATAATATCCTTCTAATGAACTATTGTCATAGTTGATAATTTTACCAATTGGAACACCTTTTGGAAAATAAAAAGACATCCCCCCAGTTACAACTGTATCTCCAACTTTTAGTGAACTGCTTAGAGGTATATCATTTAATTTTAAAATTCTTGCATTTAAACCATCCCAAGTTACTGATCCAATTGTTGAAGAGTTTTTAAGTATGGCATTTAATCTTAAATCTGTATTTAATAATGAAATTATTGAAGCATAATTATTTGTAACATTTTTTACTATACCAACTACACCATCTGAGGAGATTACTCCCATCTCTAAGCTTATGCTATCTAATTTTCCTTTATCAATAATTATAATGTTTTTGCTCTTATTTATTGAGTTCAAAATTACTTTTGCGCTACTTAATGATTTTAATTTGTCTTTATTAGTTTCAGTAAATCTATACTTTGATTCAATCTTTTTCAATTGAAGATTTTCATTAATAAGCTTTTCATTTTCCTTTTTAAGATTAAAATATGAATTAATTGATGATAAAAACTTTGATGAGGTCGCAGATAAATATGTAGAAATTTTTCCTAGTTCATTTTGGTGCAATGAGCTATTGTTAAATAGGAAGTTAAAGGATATTAATGAAAGAACTAGATATATAATTAAGTTCCTATTTTTAACTATGGAATTAATTATGGATTGCATTAAATTATTTACTTAATTAGAACTGACTTAAATTTATCAATATTTTTAAGAGCTATTCCAGTCCCTCTAACAACTGCTTGAAGAGGATCTTCAGCAATATATACCGGCAAATCAGTTTTTTTAGATAATCTTTCATCAAGACCTCTTAGTAAGGCACCACCACCTGCTAAATATATTCCAGTATTATATATATCTGCTGCTAGTTCTGGTGGTGTTTTAGATAATGTCTCCATTATAGAATCTTCAATTCTTATCACAGATTTATCTATTGCTTTTGCAACTTCAATGTGGGAGATAATTTTTTCTTTTGGCTTACCAGATAAAAGATCTCTACCTTGAACATGCATGTCCTCGGGTGGTTCGTCTAAACTTTCTGTAACTGAACCAACTTCAATTTTAATTTTTTCAGCAGTTCTATCACCTACATATAGATTATGTTTAGTTCTCATATAATAGACAATATCATTAGTTAGGACATCACCTGCAACTTTTAAAGATTTTTCACAAACAATTCCTGATAATGCAATTACAGCAATCTCAGTGGTACCTCCACCAATATCAACAACCATATTACCTTTAGGCTTTACAATGTCTATTCCAATACCAATTGCCGCAGCCATTGGTTCATGTATCAAGTATACTTCTTTTCCATTTACTCTTTCTGCAGATTCTTTAACAGCTCTCATCTCAACTTCGGTTATACCTGAAGGTATACAAATAACCATTGTTAGTGAGGGGGAGAACCATCTTTTCTTTAGAGTAGGAATACTTTTTATTAACTCGCTGATCATTTTTTCTGAAGCTTTAAAATCAGCTATTACTCCATCTTTTAATGGTCTTATAGTTTTTATATTTTCATGAGTTTTTCCCTGCATAAACTTTGCTTCTTCACCAATTGCAATAATTTTTTTTGTTGAACGATCCATTGCAACAATAGACGGACTATTAATCACTACTTTGTCATTATGAATAATTAATGTATTTGCAGTTCCAAGATCAATAGCTATTTCTTCTGTGAAAAATCCCATATTAATCACCAAAGTTAATTAAATAACTGAAATCTAATGTTTAAAATGTCTTATTCCTGTAAACATCATTGCCATTTTGTTATTATTGCAAAATTCTATAGAATCTTTATCCCTTACAGAACCTCCTGGTTGGATAATAGATTTAATACCATTTTTAAATGAAATTTCAACACAATCAGAAAATGGAAAAAATGCATCACTTGCTAAACTAGCTCCATCTAGATCAAATCCAAATTTCTTTGATTTAAGTATTGCCTGGTTTAATGCATCAACCCTAGACACCTGTCCCATTCCTGATCCAATTAATTGTTGTTTTTTTGTGATTATAATACAATTTGATTTTGTATGTTTTGCAATAATCAATGCTAACAATATATCATCAAAATTATTTTTATTTGGTGATATATCTGTTACAACTTTTAAGTCATCAAAAGTTTCAGTTTTTTTATCAAAATCTTGTTCAAGCTCACCATTTAAGCAAGTTCGTTTCTGAATGCTTCTCTCAGGAATCTTCTTTAGTTTGATTAATATCCTATTTTTTTTTACAGTTAAAACTTTTAATGCTTCATCTTCAAAATCAGGAGCTATTAATATCTCAAAGAATAATTTATTAATTTGATTAGCAGTATTTTTATCAATAATTTTATTTGTTGTTAGAATTCCGCCAAAAGCAGATACACTATCACAAGCCAAGGAATCATTAAAAGCTTCATATAAAGAGTCTCTGATTGCAACTCCACACGGGTTGTTATGCTTATGTATTAGAAAAATAGATTTATCAGAGACTAAATCTCTTAGTAAATTAATTGAAGAATCAATATCTAATAAATTATTATATGAAATCTCTTTACCATTAATTTGTTCAAAGCAATCATCAAAATTACCTATAAATCTTCCTTCTTGATGAGGGTTTTCACCATATCTTAATTCTTTAACATTGCTACTTTCATTCAAATATGTAAATATTTTTGAGTCATATTCCGAGCACTTATTAAATGCTTGAATAGCAAGTCTTTTTCTAAAAGTAACATCAGTTGAACAATTATTAATTAAGATATCAGCTAACTCCTCATACTGAGAGGAAGAACAGACACATACTGTATTTTCATAATTTTTAGCAGCTGCTCTTATTAAAGATACTCCGCCAATATCAATTTTTTCAATTATTTCACTATGATCATTTGAGTTTTTTACAGTTTCTTCAAACGGATATAAGTCAACAATTACAAGATCAATGTCTGGAATATTATACTTTTCTGAATCTTCAATATCTGAGCTAGAATTTGTTTTTAATATACCTCCAAAAACTTTCGGGTGAAGAGTCTTTACTCTTCCTCTGAGAATAGAGGGATAAGAAGTTAATTCCTCTACTTTCTCTAATTTAATACCAAGATTTGAAATAAAATCATACGTCCCACCAGTTGAAAAAATTTTTATATTATTTTCGTTCAGTAATGAACAAATTTTCTCAATTCTATCTTTATTGAAGACTGAAATTAGAGCAGATTGTATTTTCTTCATAGCAGAAAATCTAATTTACAAAAAAACCTGCTTAGAGGCAGGTTTTTTTATAGTTTGGAAGTTTACATCATGCCTGGCATACCACCACCTCCCATTGGAGGCATAGGTGCTGGATTGTCTTCCTTTATATCAACTAATGCACATTCAGTAGTTAATATCATTCCTGCAACAGATGCTGCATTTTCAAGTGCTACTCTTGCTACCTTTTTTGGATCAATTATACCTTCCTTCAGCATATCAACATATTTGCCTTCTTTGGCATTATATCCATAATTCTTTGTACCCTCTAAAACTTTTGAAACTACTACAGAGCCCTCTCCTCCTGAATTCTCTACGATTGTTCTTAATGGAGTTTCAATTGCTTTATTTACAATTTGGATACCTGTACTTTCATCGGAGTTACTCGCTTTTACTTTTTCTAAATCAATCTTAGTGCTAAGCAAAGCAACACCTCCACCTGCAACTATTCCTTCTTCTATTGCTGCTCTTGTTGCATGAAGTGCATCATCAACTCTATCCTTTTTTTCTTTCATCTCTACCTCAGAGGGGGCACCAACATACAGAACGGCAACACCACCAGCAAGCTTAGCTAGCCTTTCTTGAAGCTTTTCCTTATCGTAATCTGAAGTGGTGGTTTCAATTTGTGCTTTAATTTGACTGACCCTAGATTTAATATCATTCTTACTCCCAGAACCATTCACTATTGTAGTATTATCTTTATCAATAGTAACCTTTTCAGCAGTTCCAAGCATATCAATTGTAGTATTTTCAAGTATAAAACCTCTTTCTTCAGATATTACTGTACCTCCAGTTAGAATTGCTATGTCTTCAAGCATTGCTTTTCTTCTATCTCCAAATCCTGGAGCTTTTACTGCAGCTATCTTTAATGATCCTCTTAGTTTATTCACTACAAGTGTTGCCAAGGCTTCACCATCAATATCTTCTGCAATTATTAAAAGAGGTTTACCTGTTTGAGCGACTGGCTCTAATATTGGAAGTAAATCCTTCATAACTGATATTTTTTTATCTGTTATCAAGATTTGAGGCGTGTCAAGATCAGCTTCCATTTTTTCTGAGTCAGTAACAAAATATGGAGAAATATATCCTCTGTCAAATTGCATACCTTCAACAACATCAACATATGTTTCAGTTCCCTTAGCCTCCTCGACTGTTATTACTCCTTCTTTACCAACTTTTTCAAATGCTTCAGTGATAAGTTTACCTATAGTATCATCATTATTAGCTGAAATACTTGCTACCTGAAGTATTTTCTCTGATGCACTTCCAATTTCAACTGACTGTTTGGATAAACCACTAACTACTGATGAAACAGCTTTATCAATCCCTCTTTTTAAGTCCATAGGATTAGCACCAGCTGCAACATTTTTAAGACCTTCTGTTACAATTGACTGAGCAAGTATTGTTGCTGTTGTTGTCCCATCACCTGCTAAATCGTTAGTTTTTGATGCAACTTCTTTAACCATTTGAGCCCCCATATTTTCAAGATTATCATTAAGCTCTATCTCTTTAGCAACAGTAACACCATCTTTAGTTACCTGAGGTGCACCAAATGATTTACCAATAATTACATTTCTTCCTTTTGGACCAAGCGTAACCTTGACAGCGTTTGCCAATGCGTCTACACCACGTTTTATACCGTCGCGTGCCTCAATATCAAATTCAATTTTTTTTGCCATTTTTCTTTATTTTTAGTTATACAATTGCAAGAATATCATTCTCTTTCATGATTAGGTAATCTACACCATTGTGGTGTAATTCTGTACCTGAATATTTACCATAAAGTACTATATCACCCACCTTTAAAGTAATTGGGTTTTCTTTTGTGCCTGGACCTACAGAAACAACTTTTCCTCTCTGTGGTTTTTCTTTTGCAGAATCAGGTATTATTATACCAGATGAAGTTTTTGTTTCTGCCTCTGAAGGTTCAACCAAAACTCTATCAGCTAAAGGTTTAATATTAATTTTACTCATTTTTTTTTATTTAATAATTTCACAAACTATGCCACGATTTAAAATTATGTTATTAAATGTTAATTTGTGACATAATGACATTTTATTGATCAATATCAGAAGGAATCTCAGGGATTGTTTGCTCAGGGATCTCCGGGATTGTTTGCTCAGGAATTGATTCATCAATAAGAATAGAATCAGAGTTTTCAGAATCATTCATAAGAGTAACATTAGAAATCAATATCAATATAAGAATTATACCAGCAAGAGTCCATGTGCTTTTGTCAAGGAAATCAGTAGTACTTTTTACTCCACCAATCTGTTGTTGGCCTCCTCCAAAAGTTGAGGATAATCCACCTCCTTTGGGATTTTGAACCATTACAACTAGTATTAGAAGAATGCAAACAAAGATTATAAGCGATACAAGTATCCAAAAGGTTCCCATAATTAATCTTTAATTTTTTGTTTTTTTATATAATTAATTTGGTCTGCAAAGAAACTACTTTTTTTTGGATATTTCAAGCTTAAAATTTCATATGCCTTAATAGCTTTGTTAAACTTTTTTTGAGTAACATAAATCTTCGCTAAAGTTTCAGTTATCAGTTCATCTTTAATTTTTGAATCTATTATTATTTCTTTATGAGATTTCTCTCCATTAGATAATTTAATTTTTGGAGATTTGTTAATAAAATCGTCTATTAAATTTAATTTTTTTTCAACTTTTGGAACTTCATCATTTATAATATCAAACCAGTCAAGAAATGAGTATTTTTCTGTAGTTGAATTTTTTGAACTATTTTGCTCATCGTTACTATTTAGCCACTCTCTCAATACTTTTCTATCAACTGTAAGCAGTGATGTTTTTGGAAGTAATTCATTATATGCATCTTTTTTTTGGATTTTCAAAGTTTTAAGGTAGTATGCGGATGCAGATTGAAAAAATGGATAGGAATTTAAAATTTTTTTTAGATCATTTGCTTGATTTTCATCTTTAGGATTAAATTTATTGATAATTTTAGAGTATATATTCTTAGGATTATTTACCATTTAGCTAGAGTTTCATTAAAAATATCTTGAGTAATTCTTTCAAAGATCTCTTCTAAAGCAGAATCTTTTATATCATAAACCTGAAGATTTCCAGGAAAATCATAATAAAAAGAAAACCTTTTAGCAAATTCATCTTCTTCATTAAGTGTATTTACATAATTTATCATTACTGCCATTGTTAGTCTGTTTTGTGCTGCCTTTAATTCTGCTGTAGAAGCCATAGGAGTCACACTATATTCTACGATTTCACCACTGTATACAATATCTCCTCCCTCATTAACTAAGTTTAAGTTTGTTTGGTTAACAATTAAATCTTGAAGAGCAATTGTAAAATCTCTGTCTAGCCCAGGCTCAATTGTTGATCCTGGCCTACCACCAGCATTATTTTCAAAATAATCTACCTGGAAAGTCTCAACTCCAACCGGAATAGAAGATCCAGTAAAGCTATAAATTCCACAAGATAATGTCATTATTGATATAATTGTTACAACAAAAGTTTTTTTAATCATCTGATACATCTCCTAAATCATGTTGTTTAATTTTTCTATAAAGTGTTCTCTCGGATATACCAAGTTCTTTTGCAGCATTTTTTCTTCTTCCATTAGTTCTTATTAATGCTTGCTTAATCATCTCTACTTCTTTATCATGTAGTGATAAAGTTTCTTCTTCTTCTATAGTCTCTGCGTATTCAAATGAATTATCAACATCAGTACTTGGGTTAATATTCAGATCAGACTTGAAATCTATATTTTTTGAATCTTGACTAGTTTCATCCTCACCATATATTTTTTCAATTAGGCCTTGATTCTTTTCCTTTATGTCACTTGAGCTTTCACCCTGCATCAATTCTAAGGTAAGTTTTTTTAGATCATTTAAATCATTTTTCATATCAAATAAAACCTTGTATAAAATCTCCCTTTCCGAGGAAAAAGATGAGTTGTCTTCTTTTATGTCATTTAATGTTACAGGTAATTTAGAAATTTTATTAGGTAAATAATTATTTAAAGTTTCAGTATTTAACTTTCTTTCTTTTTCAAGTATTGACATTTGTTCTGCAATATTTCTTAACTGTCTTATATTCCCTTTCCAATCTTGTTGACAAAGAAGTTGTTGTGCGCTATCATCTAACCTTAAAGTTGGCATGTTATATTTTTGAGCAAAATCAGATGCAAATTTTCTAAATAATATTGGAATATCTTCTTTTCTATGTCTTAGTGGTGGAATATTAATAATAATTGTACTAAGTCTGTAAAAAAGATCCTCTCTAAACTTACCTTTTTTTATAGCCTCCTCCATGTTAACATTTGTTGCAGCAACTATTCTAACATTAGTTTTCTCAACTTTCGAAGAACCTACTTTAATAAATTCTCCACTTTCTAAAACCCTTAAAAGTCTTACTTGAGTTGCTAGAGGAAGTTCACCAACTTCATCTAAAAAAATTGTACCACCATCTGCAACCTCAAAATATCCACTTCTATTTGATGTAGCTCCTGTAAAAGCACCTTTTTCATGACCAAAAAGTTCAGAATCAATAGTTCCATCTGGAATTGCACCACAATTGACAGCAATATATTTTGAATGTTTTCTATGAGAGTACTGGTGAATAATCTTTGGAATATTTTCTTTACCAACACCACTTTCACCAGTTACCAAAACTGATATATCTGAATTTGCAACTTGAATTGATTTTTCAATTGCCCTGTTAAGTTTTGTGTTGTCACCAATAATTCCAAACCTCTGTTTTACTGTAAGAATAGATTCCATTATACTTTGACTTTATTAATATCTCCAATTAATGTAGCTGTTGTACAATCCTGTACTTTAACATTTACGATGTCACCAAGCGAATAATTATATTTTGGAAAAACGACAACATTATTTTCACTTATTCTTCCACTCCAATGTTTATTTGATTTTTTTGATGACTTTTCAATTAAAACACTACACTCAGTATCTATAAATCTTCTGTTTCGTTCAAAACTATGTTTTTGTTGAAGTGTAATGATTTCCTG
>CESN01101281.1_pt1 | contig 10113 bp, 8 predicted proteins | sample 531181 | NCBI WGS metagenome assembly CESN01 (sample SAMEA2621990, study PRJEB7988) | marine metagenome | isolation source: saline water (ENVO:00002010), including
CTTTATCCTAACAAACAATTAGTCATGGAGGTGGAAAGTAACAAATTAGAGAAAAAGGTCGATTTGACTCCTCGATTAATTGACTTAGTAAGCCCAATCGGAAAAGGACAGAGGTCTTTGATTATATCACCACCAAAAGCAGGAAAAACAATGATATTACAAAGCATAGCAAATTCTATAACTGCAAATCATCCTGAATGTTATTTAATGGTTTTGCTAATTGATGAAAGACCAGAAGAAGTAACAGATATGCAAAGAACGGTTAAAGGAGAAGTTATTAGTTCAACATTTGATGAGCCAGCACAAAGGCACGTTGCGGTTGCTGAAATGGTAATCGAAAAAGCAAAGAGGCTAACAGAGCATAAAAAGGACGTTGTTATTCTTTTGGACTCCATAACAAGACTAGGAAGAGCATACAATGCAGTAGTTCCTAGCTCTGGAAAAGTTTTGACAGGTGGTGTTGATGCAAATGCTTTACAAAGACCAAAAAGATTTTTTGGAGCAGCAAGAAATATAGAAGAAGGTGGATCACTTACTATTATAGCAACAGCATTAATAGACACTGGTAGCAGGATGGATGAAGTTATATTCGAAGAATTTAAAGGAACAGGAAATAGTGAAACTATTTTAGACAGAAAAATTTCAGAGAAAAGAATATTTCCAGCAATTGATATAACTAAATCAGGTACAAGGAGAGAAGAACTAATATTTGAAAAAAGCGATCTTCAAAAAATGAATGTTCTAAGAAGAATAATAGCCCCAATGGGTTCTATGGATGCAATAGAATTTATAAATTCTAAACTTAAGGATACAAAAACTAATTCTGATTTTTTTAACTCGATGAACAAACCTTCTTAATTTATAGGTATTTTAACTCTTTCATTTCTTCGTAAAATGATTTCTCAATTTCTTTTATTGTTTTATTATTTAACAGTTTCACGTAATTATTATTCTTGCCTAAGTTGAAAAAAGTTTTTCTTGTCCCGTCTCCTGCGTAACTAGCTTCTTCAAATCCTAGCTCTTTTTCCATTTTTTTCATAATATCAAAGTTAGTACTTTCAACAGATTTGATTAATTTATTTTTATTAAACAGATTATTTTTATTATTCAGTAATTTGTCTGTGAATCGAACAATTTTTTCAAATGTATTAACTGTATCTTTTTCTAAATCTTCATACTTAATTATAATTTTGTTTTTTATTCCTGAATTTTTCCATGACTTATAATTATTTGCCCAAGAGCTAATAAATGAATAACTTGCATAATTATTTATATCGTTTTTATCTTTCAAATTTCTATAAATACTTTTTATCATTTCTAGTGCATCATTCTCATTTGATGAATAATGATTCATCAACGAACTAATTACATTTCTCGGATCTCTAACAATAATTACTGCACCCAATGTAAGATCTGGTGTTGTAAAATGATTTCCTTTGTACGCACCGTAAACGTTGTGTGTTTTTAAGAAACATGCCTTTTTTTTTTCTTTAATTTTTTTTTGTATAACTAGCCAATTTTTAGCTGCGTCTTCAACATTTAAAACTTTATTGTTGTAAAAATCTTTGCTGGGAAATTGTTTTATGTTCTTTAATAAATTAAATTCAAAACTACCATCCTCAGAAAAATAATAAGAGGATAGCAACGATCTAACCCATGTATTTCCACTTTTGGGGTAAGATGCAATCCAAATAATCATAGAAAAATTTATATATTTAGAATTAATACTAGCTATAATTACTCCGATGACAATATATGCTCTATCCTCAGGTCCTGGAATAGCTGGTATTTCCGTAATAAGAGTGTCTGGCACTGAAACTGCAAAAGTAGTTAAAAAATTGACAAGAAAGGCTTTGCCAAAGTCAAGAGTGGCATCACTAAGAAAGTTCCATAAAATCAATGAAAATGAACTTATTGATGAAGGAATATTAGTGTGGTTTCCGGGGCCAAACAGCTACACAGGAGAGGATATGGCTGAATTTCATGTTCATGGTAGCCTAGCCGTAGTGGACACTATTCAAAAATCAATTTCAGAAATTGATGGATGTAGATTAGCCGAGCCAGGTGAGTTTACCAAAATTGCTTTTCAAAATAACAAAATAAATTTGTTGAAAGCCGAGAGTATTTCGGACCTAATTTCATCAGAAACAGAAATCCAAAGACGACAAGCTATAAAAATTATGTCTGGCCAAAGTGCAGATAAATTCAATGTTTTACGTAAAAGACTTTTAAAAATATTATCAAACATTGAGGCGAAAATAGATTTTCCTGAAGAGGATCTTCCTGAAGATGTGTTAAAAAATATTCACTTGGAAATAGAAGATATAAAAGAAGAAATAATTAAAATACTAAATGATCAAAGAGTTGGAGAAAGGATTAGAGAAGGTTTTAAGATTGCAATAATTGGTCCTGCCAATGCAGGCAAATCATCTTTGCTAAATTATTTATCAAGAAGAGATATTGCAATCGTCTCAGAAATTGCAGGAACTACAAGGGATGTAATAGAGGCACATTTGAATTTAGATGGTTACCCAGTTATTATTTCTGATACTGCAGGAATCAGGAACTCAAAAGATGAAATAGAAAAAAAGGGAATAAAACTAGCTATAAAAAAAGCAGAAAATGCTGATCTGAACATTATAGTAATAGAGCCTAAAAGTGTTGATTTTACTGACTTTCTGAAGGACATAAAATTAAAAAGTTCAATTTTAGTTATTAACAAATCAGATCTTGGTATTAAGCAAATTAACAGTGAAATAAATAAATATGATCCGATTCAAATTTCAATTAAAGAAGAAAATAATTTGGATAAACTTATAAACTCGATTAAAAAAAAATTGGAAAATGAATTTATTTCATCAGAAGATATTTTTATTACAAGAGAAAGGCATAGAATAAATCTTGAAAAATGTGTTGAGTGTCTAAAAAACTTTGAGGAAAAAAAATCTTTAGATGATTTTGATAAAGCTGCAGAAGATTTAAGGTTAGCAACAAGATATCTAGGAATGATTGTAGGTAAAGTTGATGTTGAAGAGATATTGGGATCAATTTTTAATGATTTTTGTATAGGCAAATAACCGTTGAAAAAGCTTGTTTTTTAACAATTAAAAGTGTTTTCTTGTAAATTTTAAGATCAATAATAAATTACTCTTATGAAAAATGAATTGTTATTTGATGTTGTAGTTATAGGAGGTGGTCATGCTGGTTGTGAGGCAGCGGCTGCGTCTGCTAGGTTGGGTGTCAACACAGCTCTATTTACACACAAATTTGATACTATTGGAGAAATGTCGTGTAATCCAGCTATAGGAGGCTTAGGCAAAGGACATTTGGTTCGAGAAATTGATGCTTTAGATGGTCTTATGGGTGAAGTGGCAGACAAGTCAGGCATTCAGTTTAGATTATTAAACAGAAGTAGAGGCCCAGCAGTAAGAGGCCCAAGAACCCAAAGTGATAGATCGCTATATAAAAAATATATGCAAAAAAAACTTTTAAACTACTGTAATTTAAGCATTTATTCTGATCCTGTAATTAGGTTTAATTTTAATAAAAATGTTATAATTGGATTTGTAACACAATCAGGAAAAGAAATTAAATCTTCTAAGGTAATTTTAACAACTGGCACTTTTTTAAATGGATTGATACATATTGGAGAAAAGAAAACACCAGCTGGGAGATTTAATGAAAAAGCTTCAACTGGTCTAAGTGAGCAATTAGTAAAATATAGTTTCAAAATAGGTAGATTAAAAACTGGAACACCTCCAAGACTAGACTCTCGTACTATTAATTTTGAAAACTTAGAGGAACAGCACGCAGATAATGACCCATATTATTTTTCTTTTTTAACAAAAAAAAATTTGAATAAACAAATTTCATGCAGAATGACTTACACGAACTCAACTGTTCATAAGATTATTTCAAAAAACATAAGAAAAAGTGCTATGTATTCTGGGGACATTAAAGGTGTTGGTCCGAGATATTGCCCATCAATAGAGGATAAGATAAAAAAATTTTCAGATAAGCAAAGGCATCAAATTTTTTTAGAGCCAGAAGGTTTAAACGATTATACTATTTATCCAAACGGCATCTCCACATCTCTTCCAGTTGACGTGCAGCAAGAAATTTGTAGTAAAATCAATGGTTTAGAGGATGTCAAAATATTAAGGCCAGGATATGCTATAGAGTATGATTTTGTTGATCCTACAGAGCTTTTTCTTACTTTGGAGACAAAGAAAATTAAAAATCTTTTTCTTGCAGGTCAAATCAATGGAACAACAGGATATGAAGAGGCAGCTGCTCAAGGTTTAATAGCTGGGATAAATGCTGCTTTATCATTTAAAGAAAGGGAACCATTTATTTTAGACAGATCTGAAGCTTACATAGGAGTTATGATTGATGATCTTGTTACAAAGGGTGTTGCGGAGCCCTATAGAATGTTTACTTCTAGAGCAGAGTATAGACTTTCTTTGAGATCAGATAATGCAGATATTAGATTGACCCAAAAGGGTATAGATATTGGCCTAGTTCAAAAAAAAAGAGAGGAAATATATTTAGAAAAATATACTCAGCTTTTAAAAATTCACTCAAAGTTGGATAATTTAAAGATTACACCATCTAAAGTTGCAAAATATGGGGTAAATATAGCTAAAGATGGTATTTCTCGATCAGCAAATCATATCCTAGGGCAAAAATCAGTAAATATGAGAAAAATCAGAGAGATATGGCCAGAAATTTTATATATTTCAAGAGAAATTGATGAACAATTGGAAATAAACTCTCATTACAAAGGTTATTTAAAGAAACAAAATGCTGATATATTGGCATTCAAAAGAGATGAAAATTTTATTATACCAGACAATATCGATTATGACAGATTTTCTGGATTATCGAATGAGGTTAAATCAAAATTTAAGAAAATTAAACCGAAAACCATGGGACAAGCCTTAAGAATTGATGGAGTTACACCTGCTGCAGTATATATTTTGTTGTCACATCTCAGAAGAAAGTCTATTAAGCATATAGCTTGATTGATTCGAATTATATAAAAATTGATAAATTAACTGTACCAAATGTTTCACGTGAAACATTGAAAAATCTCGAAGAGTATTCAAATGCGATTTTACTGGAAAATAAAAGAGTTAATCTCATTAGTAAAAGCACAGAAAAATCTATAAAAATCAGACATATTAAAGATGCTGCGCAAACTATTGAATTTATTGATAAAAATGATATAAAAGCATGTACTGATTTAGGATCAGGAGCAGGTTTGCCTGGTATAGTATTGGGTATTTTGATGAAATCAAAAAAACCTGATTTTAAAGTAATTTTTTACGAAAAGAGCTTCCATAAAAGTAATTTTTTAAAAGAAATGACAAAAAAATTTAATTTAAATTCAGAAATTCATCGAAAAAATATTTTTAATGAAAAAAACTTAAATACAGATGTAATTATTTCAAGAGCATTCAAACCTTTGCCAATAATATTTCAAATAGCACAAAACAATTTCAAAAAATTTCGTTATATAATTTTATTTTTGGGAAAAAGTGGTAAAGAAATATTAAATGATGCTCTTAATTTTTGGAATTTTAATTATGAGATAAAAAAAAGTCTAACAAGCGAAGGATCTTTAATTGTGAAAATCTCAAATTTGAAAAAAAAAATTAAATACTAAAAAGGAAATGTATAAAAAAATCATATCGGTAATTAATCAAAAAGGAGGAGTCGGTAAAACAACTACTGTTATTAACTTAGCAGCTGGATTGTCTATGAAAGGAAAAAAAGTTTTAGTAATAGACCTAGATCCACAGGGAAACGCGACTACTGGCCTTGGTTTTTCAAATAATATAAATTCAGAATTAACAATTTATAGTGTGTTAAACGGAAAAAAAAAAATCTCTGAGGTGATTAAGAAAACAAAATTTGAAAATTTGAATCTAATCACTTCAAACGTAGATTTGTCTGGACTTGAAGTAGAAACAGCAGGAGATAGCCGTAGAGCATTCAAATTAAAGGACGAATTAGCCGCTATTTTAAATAATTCTGGAACATCATATGATTATATACTAATTGACTGTCCACCATCTTTAAGCCTTCTTACAATAATGGCATTAGTTGCTTCGGATGCTTTATTAGTACCTCTACAAACTGAATTTTTTGCGTTAGAGGGACTGACACAGTTAATGAAAACAATCGAAAGAATTAAATCAAACTTAAATCCATCTTTAGAGATTAGAGGTATTCTTCTTACAATGTTTGATAAACGAAATAAGCTTTCAGGACAGGTCGAAATAGAGGCAAGGAATTATTTTAAAGACAAAGTTTATTTAACCTCTGTTCCAAGAAATGTAAGATTGTCTGAAGCACCATCACATGGGATACCAGTGCTGTTATATGATAAGATTTGTCCAGGTAGTAAGGCTTATTTTAAATTTACTGACGAGTTTTTGGAACAAGATAAGAAGGTGGAGAGTGCAGCGTGATTAATCCTTTTAAAAGTAAAAAAGGCTTGGGTAGAGGCTTATCATCCTTAATAGGTGATGTAGGTGTAAAAACTTCAACTGATAAAATTTCCATAAGTTCAATTGTTCCAAATAAAAATCAACCAAGAAAAACTTTTGAAAAAGAGGCACTGGATGAACTCACTGTATCAATTAAAGAAAGAGGTATTATTCAACCTCTTATAGTTAGAAAATCAGCTGATCAAGAAAATAAATTTGAACTAATTGCTGGAGAAAGAAGATTGCAATCTGCTCAATCAGCAGGCTTACATGAAGTCCCAGTTGTAATTATAGAAGCGGATAACCTAAAATCACTAGAACTTGCTATTATTGAAAATGTACAAAGAAAAGATCTAAATCCAATAGAAGAGGCTGAAAGTTATAAAAGCCTTATACAAAATTTTAACTATGACCAGGATATGGTTGCTAAATTTATAGGTAAAAGTAGGTCTCATATTTCAAATTCTCTAAGATTACTGACTTTACCAAATAAATTAATTGATCTTGTAAGAGTTGGCAAAATCTCACAAGGTCACGCAAAAATATTAATTGGTTTAGATAATGCTTTACTGTTGGGAGAAAAAATAATCAAAAAAAAACTATCTGTGAGACAAACAGAAAGTCTTGTAAGGATAATCAAAAACGCAATTGTAAAGAAAAATACATATAAAGATGCAAATACAATTTCCACAGAAAATGATCTAACAAATAAATTAGGAATGCGAGTCATTTTAAACAATAAAAAAAACAATTCAGGAACACTAACATTTGAATATAAAGAGCTTGATCAGCTAGATAGGCTTATAAGAATAATTACAAATAATTATTAATAATTAATAATAAAATCAGATAATATATTAAAAGAATTTCTTGAGTTATTTTTTACTAAAGCTTCCACTTCATTAATTTCATAAACTTTTCTCTTTAAATCCTCTAGATCCCATGCATTTGCTTGTTTTTTTACTATTTCTTTATCTTTCCAAAATATTGGTGGTTTAATATTGTTAATAATTAAATCAATATTTTTAAGTTTGATATTTTTTTCAATAATTTCCAACAGTCTTTTAGCTTTAATCAATAATGTTCTTATTATTAATATACAATCTTCATCAGAGTAATTATTTTCATTAAGAATTTTACTTATCTTCCTGGAATTTTTTGACAAGAATTGATCTGCTAACTCACCAACATTGTAGTTTTCAGACAAATTAGTAAGTTTTTTTATAGTTTCATATTCTAATTCTTTATTTGAAGATGCGTAGTTTAATATCTTATCGAGTTCAGATTTAAGATTTTGTCTATCACCACTTGCCCTACCTACCAATAAATTAATAGATTCTCTCGATAATTTCATTTTGTTTTCGTTCAAAAATTTTAATATTATATTATAAAGATCAATTTCTTTATCTTCATAAAAGGCAATCGTCGCAAAATTTTTGCTCTTTTCAAACGTATTTCTCAATTTTGATTTCTTATCTAAATTTCCACTTTTTAAAATAAATTTCACATTATCTAGTTTTTTTGATGATAGTTGTTCAATTATTTTTATTATTTTGTCAGTTGTTCTTGAGATAATTATTAACTTATCATCTTCAAAAAGCGACTTATTTAATATTTCGGAAAAAATTGTATCAAAATTTTTTGTAAAATCCGTTTCATCATATTTTGATATATCTCCCTGAAAATTTTTAACAAAATATTTATCAATTATTTCTTCCTTTAACCCATGGTTTTTTCCATATAATAAAAATATCGAATAATTTGGAATATCAGCTATATTAAGATTGTAACTTTTCAATATCATTTATACTCTTCGACAACTGACATCAATATTTCATTGCTTATATTATTAGAAATACTTCTTATGATATTTTGTTCATATTTTAATAATTCAAATTTATCATCAATGTTATTATAAGTGACCTCTCTAGTTAGTTTATTTGATAAAAAGACCGATTGATTTTGTTTTACTTCAAAGTCTACATTAATTTTGATTTTAAAAATTGCTGGATCACCCGAAATATTTAAAGAAATAATATCTTTTGATTTTTTTGTATTAAAATTTATATCAAAATAATTACTACTAGAACTCTGAGTTTTTAGATTATTTTTAATTATGTTATTAATTTCATAATCACCCTGCGCTTTAATTTCATTAAATTGGAAATCATATTTCTTATTTGAAAAGATTGGCTCATATGAACATCCATTTAAAATTAAAACAGTTGCAACTAAAAATACAAACTTTCTCATTTTGTTAAAATATTAATTAATCTATTTTGTACAAATATAGTTTTCTGAATACTTGCATTATCTATATATTTATCAATTAATTTGTCATTTTTAATCTTTTCAAGTATTTCATTTTCTTCAATATTTTTTTTTGCTTTTAATATACCTCTTTTTTTTCCATTTATTTGAATGACAAAACTTATTATTTCATCTTCAATTAATGATTTATCACAATTGGGCCAATTATTTTTTGACACTATTCCTAAATCGTTAATACACTCACTTGAAAAATGAGGTATTATTGGTGCAAAGCAAATTAGTATTTTTTCATAATTATTTTTTAAATTATTTAAGTCTTTATTTTCTTTAATAAATTTTACTAAAAAATTATATGTTTCATACATATTAGCAATAATTACATTGTAATTAAATTTTTCAAGGTTATTTGTGATTTTATATATTGTTTGATTAGTAAATTTCTCTAATTCTTTGTTAAAGGAATTTTGATTTTCATTACTCATTTTTTTTTTTATTTCTGAATGGAGCAACCATAATTTTTGTATGAACTTATATGAGGAAACCATACCTTGTTCAGACCATTGGATATCTTTTTCAGGCGGGCTATCAGATAGGATAAAAAGTCTTACAGAGTCAGCACCATAATTATTTATTATAAATTCAGGATCAATTACATTTTTTTTTGATTTTGACATTGACTCTGATGGTCCGACTATCACCTTTTCATTAGGATTATCTTTTAATACGAAATTGTTATTTACTTTTTTCACCTGATCGGGGCTTAACCAGTTATTATTTTTATCTTTATAAGTTTCATGGCAAACCATTCCCTGTGTAAACAAACTTTCAAACGGCTCTTTTATATTAAATTCTTGGTTGTCATAATTTAATGCTCTCATAAAAAAACGTGAATATAATAGATGAAGTATTGCATGCTCTATGCCTCCTATGTATTGATCCACCGGCATCCAATAATCAATATCTTCTTTTGTAAATCCGTAATTTTTTTCGTTAGGAGAGCAAAATCTTAAATAATACCAAGAAGAACATACAAAAGTATCTAGTGTGTCAGTCTCTCTTGTTAATTTTTTTCCATTTATATTAATTTCCATCCAATTTTTTTGACTATTCAAAGGATTACCTTTTGTATCTAACTTGATGTTTTCGGGTAATTTTACAGGAAGCATATCTTTTGGAATTCTATGGACATTTCCCTTTTCATCATAGGCAATTGGAATTGGACAACCCCAATATCTCTGTCTCGAAACTCCCCAATCTTTTAATCTATAATTTATTTTACTTTTACCAATTTTTTTTTTTTCAATGATCTTTATTGTTTCTTCAATTGAATTGTCTGGTGCTTTTAAAT
>CESN01104377.1_pt1 | contig 10113 bp, 12 predicted proteins | sample 531181 | NCBI WGS metagenome assembly CESN01 (sample SAMEA2621990, study PRJEB7988) | marine metagenome | isolation source: saline water (ENVO:00002010), including
TAAAAACATTGATAAAGTATTATTTAAAGGTTCCTCTAATATAAACGTAAAATTATCCGAATTTGTATTACCTTCACTTATTGAACTTCTATAAGAGGAATCTATAGTTACCATTTGAGTAATTGTATTTTTTATATTTGGATTAATAATTCCTTGTTTTTGAGATACCGAAAAACTTTTTACTGATGGATTAATAGCATCTGTACTTTGGGTTTGTACACCTTTTTCACCAGCTATTGCAGTTCCTATAGAGTTATCTTCTAAAACTTGCCTGTTTAACCAAGGATCTGAAGAAGATTGAACAAAATCTTGAATAATTGTTCTGGATTGTTGGTTTGCATCATTTTCATTATTATTATTATTTGATTTATTATAATAAATATTATCTTGTACATTAATTAAGGGAGTAAGAATTTTTTTATCTAAATCTTCTAGCGATTTTTCATCGTTTTCATCAATATTCTCATTTTCTATTTTATTAATTTTTTTATCTAAATCTAAATTTTTAATTAATTGTAATTTCATCATATCCAGATTTTTACCTTCGTTTGGATCATCATCTTCTTCATCTAAAATTGGAGATATACTAGATAAATTAACCTGTGATAAATAATTTAATAGTAAATTTTGTACCTTTTTAAAAAATACAAATAAACTTCTATTACTATTTTTAAATTTATCAGCATAGCCATTAGTTATATTAATTATATCTTTTTCATCAGTATCATTATTAGCACCAATTAAATTAAATAATTCCTCTATACTATAATCACCAATATCCGTATTAATTTGATCTTCCACTATTTCTTCTATTGAAGGGTCATAAACACCATCATTTTGATTTTCATCATCTAAATCATCCATTATCTTTAAACATTATTTTTTTTTTAACTTTTAAATTGAAATTATTTGTTTCTTATCTTTCAGTTTAAAAAAGATGGATTCCAAAAATAAAGAGTGTCCAATATGTTGCGAAGTTTTTAATAAATCTAATCATACTAAAATAACTTGTGGAAATTGTGAATACGACTGTTGTAAAACTTGTATGAGAACATATTTACTTCAAGATAATAAAAGCGCATTTCCTTCTTGTATGAATTGTAATACTGGATTTTCAACTCAGTTTCTAATTACTAATTTAAATCGGAGTTGGGTGCTAAATGGAGAATTTAAAAAAGCTAAAAAAAATGCCTTACTCGATCAAGAATTAAGTAAACTACCCGATACAATGGCTTTAGCAGAAGCTGAAAAAAATAAAAGAGGTTTTATTAAAGAAAATGAAGAACTCTACAAAGAAATCGCCGCACTTGAAACAAAAAAAACTAAAATAGAAAATGCAATTCTTGCGAACCGTTATCGAATCAGAGGCGAAGATGTTCCACAAAATTTACTTCCATTCGCATCATCAACAGATAAATCTGTAAAGATTCTTCATGAAAGTAAACGCAGTTTTATCATGGGATGTCCCGATTCCTGTTGTAATGGATTTCTCTCTAAAAATTATAAATGTGGACTATGTGAAAAATTTAGCTGCCCTGATTGTCTACAAATTATCGGTTGTAATAAACAGATTGAACATACCTGTAACGCTGATGATTTAGCTACCGCTAAAATGATTAGAAAAGAAACAAGGCCATGTCCTAATTGTGGCGAAAGAATATTTAAGATAGAGGGATGTGATCAAATGTTTTGCACTCAGTGTCATACTGCTTTTAGTTGGAAAACAGGCAAAATAGAAACCGGAACTATTCATAATCCTCACTATTATGAAATTCAAAGACAAGAAGGTATTCAAATTAGAAATCCACATGATGTACCATGCGGCGGAATGAATAATATTGCATTTAATCGTCTTATACGAATACTAAGATGGACCTGTGATGATCGTCAGGGTGAATTATTTTTAGAGCTAAAGTCATTTTCAGAAAACATACTTACCCTTATCCTTGATAGTCATAGAACCATTGCTGAATTTCAACAATATGAAATTCCAAGACTAAGAGAACAGATTCGAAACGGTTCGGATTGTGTTGATGCTAGAATACTTTACCTACTTAAAGATATCGATAAAGAACAATTGGCTCAAATGACTTATTCTAAAGATCGACACCTAAAAATTAATACTGATCGTTTACACATTTTAGAAATTTTATCTACTTGTGGTACTGAATTTATAAGAGCAATTGCTGAACATCCATCTGTAGACTTTATCCGAGAAACCATTTGGTATGATCTTATGTGCAATAGAAATGGAAGAGGAAGAGTTTTCCTTATCGATAATAATTGGATAGATTATGGTGATATAGATGAAGTGAAAGATATTGTAATTCCAACCTTATTTACATTGCTAAATGAAATAGAAAAAAGAATAGAAGAATTTAGTAAAATTAAAAATTATTGTAATGATCAACTAAAACAACATAGTATGTACAATAATATTACTACCTTTCAAATTAATAATTCTTTTAGAATTATTCATGGTAGGAAATTTACTTTAAAGGGTGACCTTGTAGGAGCCAAATCAAAAAAAAATACTATCTTAGAAAAATAACTATTAAAAATATATATAAATAATTTATACCGACTTATTTTGATTTAATATAATATTATGAAATAATTTAAATAAATTAATATGCTTATTATTCAAAATACTTTTAGGTAATAAAGTTATTCCTCGATGTCTCTTAGAATGAGTTGATCCTGAAAAACATATTTCCTCTATTAAAATTAATAAACTAATTTCTACATTTTTTATTTTAACTTTTTGATTTAATAAATCTTTTCTATCTATTCTTTTTTCATCAACTCCTTTATAAAAATACCTATTATATCTATTATCCGAATGAATATTACATTTTTTACTATTCCATAAACTATTTTTAATAATACCTATTCCTAATATCTGATTAGTATCATTATTCATTTCTATTACTAAAACTTTAGCCTGAAGTGGAACTTTATCACAAATTTTATTTGGTGAATTATAAAATGATTTTAACTCTTTATTTTCTAAATTATTTTTTTTATTAAACCATTCTTTATGTTCATTCCATGTTTTTGTTGTAAATCTAGTAGTAGCTAAATAAAACATTACCCTAATAAATAATAATTAATAATATCATCAATTTTTTTTTAGTATATAAAAAAGTAAAATAAAAAAAAATTGAATTTTTTTTTAATTGTTTATATTTTCTAAACTTAATATGGATAATGGTATTACTTCTCCTACTTCAATAAACGAAATACATATTTTAGATGATGAAGTTGCTAGTTTACAACCGGATTTAATAGATAGGGATGCATTTTATGAAGCGGCCAGAATTGGATTTCAAATTATGAAAGACAAATATCCAAATAATACTAATATCACTCTTGGGGCTACTTTAGAAGAAATTTATAATTATTCTGAATCAGATCCTGTTTCGTATACCGCTCTCTTTTCTCTAGGCATTGCCCTTTTATTTCATTCACGAACTAATCTTAATTCTATTAGTGATTCAACAGATATTTATGAAAAACTATTAACTTATACTATAGAAAAATATAATGAAAAAATTGATATGATGTCTTAAATAATTTTAAATATAGAATGTTTTATATTTATTCGCTATTAAGCAATAAATTTTTCCTGGTCTAATTCTAAATAATTACTGTTAATATTTATATTTTCTCTATTTTTTATGTGGATTTCTTCAAATGAAATTATTTCTTTATTAAAATCTAAGGTTATTTCTTGTCCACAAAATATACTTTGATTCGCATAAATACAAAAATCATATATTTGGATTTCAGCATTTGGATTTTCATTGTGATTCATCCAATCTATAAATCCATTATGTTGACGAATACCCGAATTTTGATAATGAAATAAAAGTGGCTTGGGGATTCTATAAATAAGATCTCCTTTTAAATATGTAGTAGTAGAAATTACCCCTTTTACACCTTGAATTGTTGCACGAATCATTTTTTTTCATATTTTAAATATTATTTTTATATTTCAATTTTTTTATTTATCTCTTATAATGACTATATTATCTGTAAATAAAAGAAACTCTTTTTTTAATTTATTTCTATTAATTATAATTTTATTGATAATTATATTTATAAATTTAACTTTTATATGGAGAAAGAGTATTTGTGTATATGAAACAACCAAGTTTAATAAAAAATATATTATTAATACAAATAAAAGTAACGATAGTAATTTAAATCAAAAAGATTTAACAGCTGCTCAAGCTTGGGCTTCATGTGGTTTAAAAAAACCTATATCGGCTATTCCTATTTATATTCATAATAAAGAAAGAGATGGATATATAGAAAATAATATTTTATATCTCAAAGGATCTGATTCTTTAAATACTTTTCTTTACGATTTAGATTTTGGAAGAAAAAAATTTATAAATGGATATGTAGTATCAGGTTATTTAAAATACTTTCAATCTATACTTTCTCAAATAAAAAAATACTCTATTTATAAAATTGTAGGCTGGTCTCGTGGTGGATGCCTTGGTCAACTAATTGCATTATATTACCATACTTATCATAATAAAATTATTCATGTTTATACATTTGGTGCTCCCCCTATTGCTAGCAAAAAATTATCTCTCTATTATAACAAAATATTAGGCAGTACTACTTACAATCTTGTCTATAATTTTGATTTAGTTTATATGTTTTACAAAATAATAGGATATCACTCGCTAGGTGAACCACATTTTATACAGGATAGCTTTAATTATTCCATTTTTGAACATGCTGATTATTTAAGATAGGTTTATTTATTTGTAATTATTTATATATTATAATTACAACTATTTTATGAATTTAAAAGATTCCTATAAATCTTTATATGGTGAAGTACCAACTCCATCATCCTTAATCAATGATATGTTAAATCTATTACCAATTCATTTCTATAAAAAAAAAAATCTAAAATATTTAGATCCAGGATGCGGAAATGGTGCTTTTTCTTTAGAACTATTATCACGTTTAAAACCTTACCATAATAATGCTATTAACAATATTTATTTATGTGAAATTAATTCTATATATAAAGATTCATTACAATCCTTATTCAAATTCAATAATATATATATTACAAATTATCTAAATTGGAATTCACCTTATTCATATGATCTAATTTTAGGTAATCCACCTTTTAATTTTAAAGGTTTAAAAAAAACCCCAACCAATAATCAAATAAATAAAAAAAAGGATGGCGAAACTATATGGCCTGAATTTATTAAAAAATCTATTTCTCTCCTTAATCCTAATGGATATTTACTTTTCATTACTCCAGCTATTTGGTTAAAACCTGATAAGGCCAAAATTTTCCATTTTATTAATCAATATAAAATTCACTATATGTATCCACTTTCATCCTCACAAATCTCTATACTTTTTGAACGTAATGCACAAACACCATGTGTATATTTTTTATTAGAAAAAACTCAACCTTTACCTTCATTTCAGTTATTTGATCATGATCAAAAAAAATATGTATTATTTCCATTTTCAATTTCAGAAAATTTACCTATACCTATGAGATGCATAAGAATAATTATTCTTTTAAAAGAAATGTGTAAAAAATATGGTTCATTAAAAATAAAAAAAACCAACCTTCCTCCCAAAAATAGTGAAATCTCTCCCCATAAATCTAAATATTATTGTTTTTGTAATATAAAAACTACTCATTTAATCCATAAAAAACCTATCCTTATATACGAATATAGTCATAAACCCTTACCATATTATGGTATACCCAAAGTAGTTTTTCCTCATAAAATGTTAGGAATGCCTTTTTTAGACTCCGATGGAAAATATGGAATTAGTAATCGAGATTGTTATATTTATGAATCCAATTCAAAAAATAATTTAGAGAGAATTTTAAATTGGTTTCAAACTCCAGAAATGTTATATCTATATGATGCTACAAGATATCGTATGCGATATCTTGAAAAATATATATTTGAATTTATACCTAATATTACTAACCTACCTATACATATTAATAGACTAACTGATTTAATTCCATTTAGAGATTATGAAAAAAATATTATAAATTCAATTCAAAGTAAATATAATTTTGATTATGAATAAAAAAATTTATTTTATATTTAATTTTTTTATAATTTGAATTTTTATTTAATTGTTTTTAAATCGCATAAGATCCATTCATAAAACGCACTTCATCATTATAAATTGATTCTATATCTATATTCGAACTGAGTTTCCTTTTTACTATAATTTCATAACTACCATTTTTAATTTCTATTTCAGGTATTTGATATTTATTAAAATCATCTGATCCAATTCCAAACACGGGAAATACCATTTCTTTATGATCGGCAATCCATCGCTCAAATGAATGTCCATTTTCACAAATAGTTAAATTATAAAGCGAATGAGCATTGTTAAGCCAATATTTTAAATAAGACATATTCTCTCCTCCAACTATTCCATTATTCATATTTAACTTCTCAAATTTAACTTTCCTCCACCATGATTCACTAGAAAGATTATATGGAATAGTATTTGACCAATTTTGGACATGAAGACTATGTTTCTCTATACTTTTACCATTTTGTAATCTGATTTCATTTGTATTCTTATTTATTACATAAACGGTATAATCCCATGATTGTTTTAATGTCCATTCATGATAATCCTTAAGTGCAATTCCAAAATTATACATTATTTTATCATAACAATTATCCATATCAGAATTCTCCCCTCTTATAAATATTTGTACCTGTTCTAGATCAGTAAGAGCAGGCGCTATATCTGGTTTAATTGAATAATTTGGAATAAATTTAGGATTTTCTATACCATCTTTCTTATAATAATTTACAATATGTGCTATTATTTTACATAATAACGTTGTTCGAGAATAAATATTTGAATTCATAGACTGTTGTAGATTAGATTCATGAGAGAAATCACCTGGATCCACTATTCCTTCATTCAGATTTGGTGATTCTAGAACCCATTTTTTCCAATCATCTAGAAGTAAAGAGTTTGAATGAGTATTAAAATTATTTTGATTGGTAGTTTGGGTAGATTGATCACAATGATATTCATCAAATGCATAGGATCGTGATAAGACAGGAGGATTCATAGGTGGGGTTCCCAGCGTATCCGCATCATCAATATCTTCTACACAAATTTCAGATGTTTCTCCTTCACTTTTAAAGTTTTTTTGATTTTCTAATTCCAAAAACATCGTAGTTGTTTCCAATTCATCTAGTTTTTCTTTCATATTTTTAGTTATTTCATCTTGAATACCAGAATTATTTTGCATTTTATGAAGTAAATTTTCAACTATTGCCTCCAAACAATTAACTCTTTCATTTAGTTCCCTTATTTCTGATTTTTCTGGACATTTATTTTTATAAACTGCCCAGTAATATGGATCATTATATACGATTTTTCCTTGAACTCCATCTTCTTTAATTCGATTACGCAGACTTTTACCAGCTACACATTCTTCATTCCAATGGAGGAATATAAATACTTGATCGTGACTATGAATTTCTTTTTTATTTTTTTCATCTTCTTTCAAAACAGGCACTCGGTCAATCTTGTAAATTTCACCTAGTTCAAGTGTTTTAAAAATCTGTGAAATAAACTCATCTGTAGTATGAGGAAGCACAAATGGAAAATATAAACTCATTTTAGATTCGGACATTTTTTTTTCATTATCATAACATTTTTTTTATAATTCAATTTAAAATGATTACAATTTTAAATTTTGTAAATAAATAAAATTATTAATTAATGTATAGTAAAAATCTTAATTTATAGGCAATAAAATAAGAAAAAAAACTATTAATCCTTTCTCATATGGCTGATTCCGAGTAGAAACAGTACAGGACAGTACGGAAGCGCACCAAATCCCAGTGCAACAAGGCTTAGAACTATTTTTTTTATTATTTATGATTAATCCAAAAGACAAAAGACAAATCTCATAAAAAAAGTTTATTCTAGATAAGGCATAATCAAAAGGTCTCTCTGTTTTGATTTGGTCTAACCACGGAGGTAGTCGATGACAGATGGCTCACACCCGGAAATTCGGTTCTCCAAGAACCGTCTGTCCAGCCGTAGTTGTTGATTTTCTTCTCGCAATTGTTCAATTGTCTTCGGTGCATCATTGCAATCGTTTTTTTCATCCTCCGGAGGTCGCCAATTTCGCCCACGGAGGTAAGCGCGGAGAGATGGTTCACACCCTGAAATTCGGTCATTCAAGCACCACAAATTCTCCCGTAGTTGTTGATTTTCTTCCTGTAGTTCTTCAATTGTCTCGCCCTCGTCAGGCATTTTTTTTTTAATATATCATTAAATATTTTTTTTTTAATTCAATTTTAAAACGATTGCAATTTTTATAATTTATAAATAAAGTAATTAAGTTTGATAGTATAATAAAAATCTTAATTTATAGGCAATAAAATAGGAAAGAAAACTATTAATCCATCCAAGCATTATTATATTCATAGGATATTTTTTACAATTATATAAAGGAGTAGGATCCCAGGATCCTGTTAAAAAAAAACAATATGTATAATTAGGAAAGCCTGAAATTAACCAAATATAAGGTGATAAACAACATGTTGATGGTTTAATTTTAACTAAATAAAAAATCGAAAAAATCACAGGAGTTCCATGAACTAAAAAATCTAGTAAATAAATTAGTAAAAAGGAATTAGTATAAAATTGAAATTTTTGTAAGGACTTAGACACTAATTCGATTAGTAATTCATATTTTGTAATTAAATAAAATCCATGAATTGTTAAATAACATCCAATTGAATTGGTCCATATTAAATCAGCAGCAATAGATTTGGATTCATCATTAAATAATAAAAAAGGGAGACAAGAGATAATTTGAAGTCTACTCCATCCAGTATATTTATTAAATTTTTTGTTTTTATTTAATTTAGAGAGATTATACATAAAAAATAAAGCTGATTCATAAAAGAAAAAAGGAATAAACCAAGGAATGACCAAATAATTCTTATTTAAAAATGTCATATTTTAAATAATTATTTTATATAATTTTTAAATCATCTTTTAATTGAAGTGAATAAAAATAACATAAGCGAATAAGTAGAACAAATTAAAATAATATCATATAATACGGCAAAATACCCCACGCTATGAAACCATCTTGAAAAAATTTGATTTGTTTTGGGCTGAGAAAGAAAATAATAACCAAATGCTCCGGAAATAAGACAAGTTACCAAAGCATAAATAAGGAGAGATTTTAAATAGCTCTTAATTTTGAATAAATTAGTAATAAAATAAGATAGTAGAAGGTAAACTAAAAACAGAAAAAAATCAAAAGGTATACTTTTTTTAAAATTTTTAATATAATATTCTTTTACTACTAAATCATTAGTTGAAAGTAAACGAGTAAAAAGGAAAGGTATACGAAGTATAAAAACAATAATAACAATTACTGTTGCGTAGGATAATAAATATAAAAGACTTAAAGATAGGAAATCCATTTTATTTTAAATATTGAATATATTTTTTTATAAAAAAATGAATTCAAAAAATATTTTCAAAAAAATGAAAAAACAAAAAATCTCTCGAAATTATTTTTTGAATTTACAAAAACTTCCAAAGGATTTACTTTTAGAAATTAAAAACTATTTATTTCTTTATTCTTGCCATGGTTGTTTAAAAACTTCATATTTTCCTATAATATCTCAAGGTAAATTTCATTATTGTAGTGAAGAATGTTATAATTTTTTCTAACCTATTTTTAATAGCTATGAAAACAAAAAAAAATGGTAATCCATGTAAAATGAAAGAATCTATTATAAAATTAAAAATTGGACCCTATCCAAAAAAATATACAGCTTATATTCATAATCATAAAACAAAAAAAACTAAAACCTTATCTTTTGGTGATGCAAGATATCAACAATATAAAGATAGAACAAAACTTAAATATTATAAAAAATTAAATCATGGTGATCGAAGAAGAATGAGATTATATTACCAAAGACATTCGGGAGTTAAAACTCGAAAGAAAGGTATTGAAAAAGAAAAAAAATTATCTAATTGTTATTATACTCCAAAAATTTTAAGTCACATTTATTTATGGTAATA
>CESN01196854.1_pt1 | contig 10113 bp, 13 predicted proteins | sample 531181 | NCBI WGS metagenome assembly CESN01 (sample SAMEA2621990, study PRJEB7988) | marine metagenome | isolation source: saline water (ENVO:00002010), including
CGTTAATATTAATCCTTCCATTTGAGCAAAGTACATATGCTTGATCTTTATCGATAGATTGATTTACACTTTTTCCTTTAATTATTTTTCCAGCATAAATAACCGTGTCCTGGTAAATTTTTAATGAGTTAGTATCCTTGTCTTCAAAACCAGTCACTAAAGGTATTAATTGATTTTCGACTGGTTCTTTAGGAAATTTTTTTGTATCCCATCTTGGATGAACATTTTTTTTATTAGGAAACATCCAAATTTGATATAGGCTTGTATCTTCATGTTCTAAATTATATTCTGAATGAACAACACCTGTGCCAGCAGACATTACCTGTACATCTCCCGCTTCTGTTCGCCCTTCATTTCCCATGTCGTCTTTATGAGTTATTGCTCCTTTTCTAACATAAGTTATTATTTCCATATTGTCATGTGAATGTGGATCAAAACCTTTTTTTGGTTTTACAATATCATCATTTATGACTCTCATTGGCCCAAACCTTATACGATTTGGATTTTGATAGTTCGCAAAACTAAAGTGATGCCTAGCTTTCAGCCACCCATGGTCTGCGCTTCCTAAGTTATTGAAGTCTATTACTTTTATCATTATTTAGGTTATTATCGAATTAATGAAAATAATCAAAATTTAAATGATAGATCTATATAAATATTTTAATCAAGTCAGAATATTTGACGGGGGGATGGGTCAAGAGTTACTAGCTAGAGGAGTTAAACAAATCTCTAATTTGTGGTCTGCATCAGCTCTTATTCAAGAAGAGTACCACAAAACTGTGATAGATACCCATCTAGACTTTATTAATGCTGGTGCAGAGGTAATTTTAACTAATACTTTTGGGGCCCGTATGAAAAGATGCGAGGAGTGTAATATTGTAGAAAAGTTTGAATTTATGAATAAAACAGCAGTTCTACTAGCAAAAAAAGCTGTTGAGATGTCTGGTAAAAAAGTTCTGATTGGTGCGAGTTTACCGCCGCAAAACTTTACATATATAAGTGATTTAGGTTCTGATAAAAACAAAATATTTCAAAACTTTAAAAAGCAAGCAGATTTAATAAATTTCGGAACTGACTTTTTTTATTTAGATGTAATGTGCAGCTTAGAAGAGGCAGAAATAGCAATAAATTCTATCAAGCATCTCAATAAAAAATTTATTGTTGGTTTGCATTTTAAAGAAAACGGATTGTTACCATCAAAAGAAAATTTTATAGATGTAATTCAATCTTTAAAAAAATATAAACCATTAGGAATAACAGGTTCATGCGTTGCCTTAAAAGATACACTATCAATTAAAGATCAACTGAAGAATATTGAAATTCCTTTCGGATTTAAAATTAATGCTTTTAAAGAGATACCTGAAGGCTGGAAGCCAGATAATACAAACCCTAATGTGGTATTAGGAAAAGATACTGATTTAACATTAGAAAAATTTTTTTATGCTTCAAAACAATTAGTTAATTTTGGATCAAAAATAATTGGTGGATGTTGTGAAATATCTCCTGACCACATATCAAAATTAGTAAAATTAAAACAATAATGTCGCACTATAAAAACAATAATTTCAAAAATAGTAACATTCAGACTTTTATTTAAATATTGCAGATAGTAGCAGATATGAGTAAAGAGCATAACACAAAAATTGGTAATCTGTTACATTTAATAATGCCAAGAAATAAAAAAAACTATAGTGATGATGAAATTTCGTTTCTAACTAATAAAAACTGGCGCACATTAGAAAAAAAGAAAGTTCGTAAAAACAAAAATAATAGTTTTTTAAGTCGATTGATCAATAAAATCAGTCTTTACAGATAATTAAGATTATACGCTTAACATAAATCCTTGTTCTATTTAATACACATTATCCCCCATTTTTAATGCTCATGGTGCACACTAAATTATGATGTCGCAAACTAATAGTTAAATTTTCATTTATTTTTGAAAGAATGAATATTAATTTTTAATTTTAAGAAAAAAAATACTACGTATATAATTTATATCCATCGAATATAACACTGAGATGATCAATTTAATAATTTTGTTTTTTTTTACATCTCTAATTTATTCAAGTGTAGGTTTTGGTGGTGGATCTACCTATTTAGCATTACTTTTATTATGGGGCGTTCCCTTTACAATTTTTCCTATCATCGCCTTATGCTGTAATATTATTGTCGTTAGTGGTAATTGTATAAATTATTCAAGAGCAGGAAATTTAGATCTCAAGCTTCTTTTGCCTTATTTGGTTGGCTCTATACCTTTTTCATTCATTGGTGGTTCAATACCAATTGAAAAAAATATTTTTGAAATAATATTATTTACAATCTTAATACTCGCTGGTCTATTTTTGTTAATTAATTTTAAAACTTATGATGAGAAAGATGAAAGATATAAAAAAATACCCATTCCAATTGCAATTTTAATAGGAGGTGTTTTAGGATTTATTTCAGGAGTAGTCGGTATTGGCGGTGGGATTTTTTTAAGTCCAATACTATTTTTAATGCGTGTTGCTAAACCAAAATACATTATAACTGCAGCATCCATGTTTATTTTGATAAACTCTTTTTTTGGAATCATTGGTCAATTAACAAAGAACCAAGTGTTTGAGCAAATTATAAATTATTGGCCACTTCTTATCGCAGTATTCATTGGTGGACAATTTGGAAATTATTTAAATATAAAAATTTTCCCAACACGTATTTTAGCTTTAATTACATCTTTTCTGGTGTTATTTATTGCAATTAGGATGTTATATAAAATTTTAATCAATTCATAGTTGATATTATTATGTGGTTTGTTTAATTTAAAAAAATCTTATTTTACTTATCTTAATTTTAAAAGTCTGTTGGATGAAAAAAAATTAAGCTCAAACTTTCAGACGAAAAATAAATTTTTTTTAAAATAGTGATAAAATATTTACGTTTGTAAAAAAAACTCTAAGATTTAAATAGATTGTTCCTTAAAGACTTTTTCTTTTAAAGTAACTGGAATTAAATTTTGATCTTTCGCTTTCTTTTCAGCAAATTTAAGTTGACTAATCGAGCGCTTATATAAAAAAAAAGCTAAAAGTATTGTTACAGAATATGATGACCATACATAAACTGCGTAACCGCCCATATTAAATAATTCTAACATAACATTATATATCTACTTTCCAGCAACTTTTGCAACATAATTTGATACAGCATCAATTTCTTCTGGCGTCAAAATTCCATCTTCGCCAAAAGCAGGCATCACGCCTAAACCATTTTTTACCATATCTTTAACATATGCGACATTTTGTGAGTCTTTAGAATAATCTAAATTTGGACCAATATTCCCTTTTGATCCAGCGTGCTTGAGAACATGACACGCAGCACAACCTGCCTTCTCATTAAATATTTGCATCCCTTGTTTAATAGCATCACCCCAAGAATGAGATGATGCTATTGAAACGAAAAATAAAATTATCAGTGAAACGTTAAGAAACTTTAATATCCACACCATGATCTAACCAACCGTTGTGTGCATAACCTCGTCTATTTTCCATTCTCAATTTTGGTTGAGATTTCCCTCCAGCCGAAGCTTTACTAACAATTTTATAAGTACCAGGTTTTAATTTAGTCTCAAAAACAAATCTTCTCCAAGCAAATTTACCCATATCAGGACCAGTAAAATTCGCCTTTTTCCAAGATTTACCACCGTCAACAGATACTTTAATGCCAGAAACTTTTTTAGTACCGCCCATAGCAACTCCAGAAACTACAATATTTCCTGATTTTGCGCTTTTCAATGGTGAAACTATCCAAGATTTTACTGACATTTCCCAACACGAAGGATATTGCGAACCTTTTTTCCCAATTGGAGAAATTCTATAACTTGATTTCATGTACTTTACACTTGATTCTTTCGCTGTAAAAGCCAATTTCCCCAAGTGCTTCACATTGTTTATACCAAAATATCCAGGTGTCACCATTCTCAAAGGACCACCGTGGGAATTAGGTAAATCAACACCATTAACCTCCCACACAACAAAAGCATCTTTATAAGCTTTAATCGGAACGGATCTTTCAACTAATGCTTTTTTAGGATCTAATTGTTTTGGCATATCAGCGCCAGTTGCAGTCATAAATTTTGCACCACTTACTAGTCCGCCACAATCTTTAACAATCGCTGATACTGGACAACCAGTCCATATCAAACATGCGGCAGCACCAGTTTTCCACTGTGATCCTCTTGGTTTATGATTAAAAAATCCTCTACCATTTCCAGAGCACTGAAGAATAGACGCTTCAGTTTTTTGTGCCAGTTGTTTTAATTGAGCTAAAGTATAAGTTTTAGGATTTTTTACTCCTTCAACTTTCATTTTCCAATTACTTCTTTTGCCAATTTGGGCATCGCTCATTGTTGGCATATTATTTCTTATATATACATGTCTTAATGGAGTTATAACGCTGTTTCCTATTGCGGCGCGGTGAGTTTCCATTCCTTTGTCAGAATGTATGATTAAGGCACTTCTTTTTTTCCAACCAGTCCATGTTGGCAAACCTCTTGCACCTTTCTCAGTATGATTAGCATTAGCGATAGTAATTGGCATTACAGACGCTGCCGCTGCTGCTCCTGCAACAGTTGCTGATCCAGCAAGAAAATTTCTTCTGCTAGAATTTATCTTTTTTATTTTTTTAGGCATAACTACCCCCCTGTATTATTGGTATTATTTTACCTGAAAAAATTAAAATTTTATATAAATTTTTGTTCAATTATAAAGTGTATTTTAAAATTACTTTTAAAATGCTTTTATTATTCTTAATAAAGAATATACTTTAAACCTATGATGGAAAAGCTAAAAGATACATTTGGCAGATCATTTCCATACATAAGGCTATCTATAACAGATGTATGTAATTTTAAATGTGGATATTGCTTACCAAATGGATACTTTAAACCTAACAATCATCCTGGTTTTTTAAATTTAAATGAAGTTGAAAATTTAATTAATGCTCTTTCAGATTTAGGTGTTTCTAAAATTAGAGTAACTGGCGGTGAACCAACTGTTAGAAAAGATTTTTTTGATATAATAAAATTAATTAAAACTAAAAATAATATAAAAAAACTTGTTATTACAACAAACGGTTATAAACTTAATAAACTAGCTGAGCCTTTAATAAATACTGGAGTAGATGGTATTAATATTAGTATTGATACATTAAATAGAGAAAAATTTAAACAGATTACGGGTCATGACAGGTTACCGGAAATTTTGAAAGGTATTAAAATTTTACTAGATAAAGGGTTTGAAAATATTAAGTTAAATGCTGTACTACTTAAGGGTATTAACGATAATAAAAGAGAATTCGACTCTTGGGCTAATTTTATAAATCATAATAATATTAATTTTAGATATATAGAATTGATGCAAACTGGTGATAACTTAAAATATTTTAAACAATATCATCAAAGTGCAAAAATATTTAAAAATTATCTTGATGAAAACGGATGGAAAAATATTGATAGAACAAGAGATGATGGACCTGCGTTAAACTATGTAAATCAAAAATTAAAAGGGAAATTTGGTGTTATTGCACCTTATTCAAAGGACTTCTGTAAAAGTTGCAACAGACTAAGAATAACAGCAAAAGGTGAGTTGAGACTTTGTTTGTTTGGAAATACTGGAACAAACTTAAGAAAATATTTGCAAAATCCAAAACAAAAAGAAGAGCTAATTAACTTAATACTTACACAATTAAAATTCAAGAAAGAGTCTCACTATCTTGAGCTTGGCAATACAGGTATTACTCCTCATCTAGCCTCTATTGGAGGGTAATTGATAAAAATAATAACTTTTTTATTTTTTGTTGTTTTCCTTTTTACAGAAAATGTTAATGCAAAAGTGACGACAAAAACTTCAACTAAGATGTATCAAAATTGTAAAATGTGGATCAAGCAAAATAATGGTGAAAAATTAGCTGCCGTAGATTTAGTAAAAGGTCTTTCTTGCTCATGGTACTTTAGGGGAATGTTTGACAGTTCAGCCTTAATAGAAGTTATAGATGATATGAAAACAGGAAAAAGAAGTAGGCAGGCAAGATTAAATGGAGTTTGCGTACCAAGTAGCATGTCGCCAGGTCAATGGGTAAGGGTTTTTGTTAAATATTTAGATGATAATCCTCAATATTTAAATAGAAATGCTTCAATAAACTCAGCCGCAGCTTTAAAAAAATATTATAAGTGTATAAATTAAAGTGAAACTTAAAATTCTTACAAAAGAAGATCTTAAAGATTGGACCAAGGAACTCTTTCTAGAAAAATCATTCAACATGATTGATGTATCTGATAAGCAAATTACATTAAGAAGAGCTCTTGCGACAGGTTCAATAATTATTGGAAGTAAAGTTTTTAATTTAATTAGAAATCAAAAAATGCCAAAAGGAGATCCAACAACTCTTGCAGAAGTTGCAGCTGTTTTGGGTGTTAAAAGGACGAGTGATTTAATTCCACTTTGTCATCCATTACCGATTGATCATGTTTCAACAAAGATTGTTTTCAATGAAAAGAATTATGCATTGGATGTTTACTGTCTGGTATCAGCTAATGCAAAAACAGGTGTTGAAATGGAAGCTATCATGGGTGTAAATGCTGCTTTAATTGCTATTTATGATTTGAGTAAAATTGTAAATCCTGATTTACTTATTCAAGATATTCGACTTTTAGTAAAACAGGGCGGCAAAAGTGGGCTTTGGATTAATCCTAACGGAGTACCTGAGTTTTTATCCCACCTTAAATAAACATGACTTCGTATAAAGAAGCTCTAAATACAGTTCTAAAAGTATCAAAAAACAATAAAAAGGTGGAAATTATACAAAATCTAAAAAATGAAATCCTTTCTGAAAACATTTATGCTAAAAAGGATAATCCATCTTTTAACAACAGTTTATTGGATGGTTTTGTGTTTAAATCATCTGACACTAGAAAAAATAGTCATTTTAAAATAAACGGTGAATTAGCAGTCGGTCAAAATAAAAAAATTAAATATATTAAGAATACTTGTTACCGCGTAAGCACAGGTGGAAAAATTATTCCCCCATATGATTGTATGTTACCTTATGAGCGGATTGAGTTAATTGATGGGCTAGTTGAAATACCGAAAAAAATTAAAAAATTTGAAAATGTGAGATTAAAAGGCTCAGATTTTAAAAAAGGGTGCCTATTAATTAAAAAAAATCAAAAAATAACACCTGCCAAAAAATTATTGATTAAATCCTCGGGGAACCAAAATATTTCAATCTACGAAACTCCTAATATAATTTTGTTTTGTTCGGGAGATGAAATTTCAGATAAAATCAAATTTAATGACAAAGTAATTAATTCAATTCCTGAATATATAAAAAGTTACAAAGAAGTTTATAATTTTAATTTTAAGTATTTGGGTATCGTAAAAGATAATAATAATTCAATAAATAAAATTTTTGCTAAAATTAAAAAATTAAATAATTCAATTATTGTCTCGACGGGTGGTGTATCTGCTGGTCATAAAGACTATTTTCCAGGCTTTTTAAAGCAAAAGAAATATAAAATTTTATTTCACAAAATTGGTATGCAGCCTGGGAGGCCTACTTTATTTGCAATTAAAAACAGAAACTATTATTTTGGACTTCCTGGGAATCCTGTTTCTTCTATCGTTAGTTTCCATTTTCTTATTGCTCCAATGATTTTTTCAATGCAAAACTTAAAAATGAAATTTAAAAGTTGGAAAATTTCACATAATTATAAAAAGAACCCAAATTTAACAGAATTAAGAAGAGGATTAATTACAAAATCTGGAATCCAGATTATCCCAGATCAAGAATCTTATAAATTAAATAGTTTAGTTAAAGCAAATTGCTGGCTTATACTTGATCAAAAATCTAATTTCATTAAAAAGGGTGAAAAAGTAAAGTATATTGATTATGAAAATTAAACTAGAATTATTTGGTGTATGTAGAGAATTTTCAGATCAGGATTATTTAAATTTTAACTTTGACTCAGAAATCAAAATTAAAGATTTAAGAAAAAAAGTTGAAAGTTTAGTTAATAAAAAGTTTCCTGAAAATAAAAATTTTTTAGAAATGGTAAAAAAATCAGCATTCAGTTCTCAAAATAATGAAATCGTAAATGACGATTTTAAATTAGATAAAAATCAAACAATTTCAATTATCCCACCAATTGGAGGTGGTTAATGTTTCATTGTGAAGTCATAGATAATAGTAAAGAAAAAATTACAATTCAAAAAGCGAAAAAATTTATTGAGTCACAAAAATGTGGTGCATCATTATATTTTTTAGGTACTGTTAGGGATCATAATAACGATAAAACTGTTACAGGAATTACCTACGACTCACACGACGTTATGGTTAAAAAAAGTTTTAAAGAAATATACGAAGACGCAATTAATAAATTAAAATTAGAACATCCCACAGCTTTTGTGGAGCACGCAAAAGGGTATGTACCTCTTGGAGGTATTTCTGTAATCATAGCAGTCGCTTGCAAACATAGAGCTCAAGTTTATGAGTTTTCAAGGTTCATTATTGAGGAGATTAAGAAGAAAACACCTATATGGAAAAAAGAACATTACCTAGGAGAAGAAACAACTTGGCTTGAAGGTAAGCCAATCGATATCAATAAAGCTTAATCGCTATAATTTTGATAATTTTATTTTTAATAAATGGACTCAACTTTTAATTTTATTTTATGTACTGCACCAGCAATTATACTATTTGGAATAGCTAAGGGAGCAGCAATAGGTTCTTTAGCGTTAATTGCAATTCCATTGATGCTGCTCGTTATGCCTTTGCCTCAGGTCCTTGCAGTTTGTTTGCCTCTGCTAATAATAATGGACTGGATAGCATTTTATAAGTACCGAAAAAATTTTAGTAAAAAAAATCTTAAATTCATGATCCCCGCTGGCTTGCTCGGAACGATTATTGGATATTATACATTTTCATTTTTTGAGGAAAAACATTTAAAATTAATAATTGGTTTTATTGGTCTTTTTTTTACACTAAATTATTATGTTAAAATTAATAAAAACATTATTAAAAAAGATCCATCTACGATCAAAGGAAGTTTTTGGTCGGTTGCATCCGGATTTGCAGGTTTTTGCGCTCACTCAGGAGGAACACCAATAAGTGTATACTTAGTTCCTTTAAGACTTGAAAAAACAAAATATGTAGGAACTAGAATTACATATTTTTTTTTTTTAAATATATTTAAATTAATTTTTTATATTCCTTTAAATTTTATAAATTTTGAAAATTTAAAATTATCCTTAATGCTCTCCCCCTTTATTCCAATTGGAATATTTTCTGGATTTTGGATTGTAAAAAATATATCTCAAAAAACATTTTATAATATCGTATATATTGTTATTTTTTTATCTAGTTTAAAATTAATTTATGAAAATTTTTTTAAAGTCTTTTAAAAAGTGAATGCCCTATAAATCATTACAGAACCACCCAGAACAACGCATACCTCTATAATAACTGTGTGTAGTTTGACTCCTAATTTATCTGCTATTTTCCTTGCAACATAAGATCCAAAGATAGCAACAGATCCAATTAAGGATCCAAAAAAAATTGTTTCATTGTTTAGCAATCCAAGTTGTCGAACAGATATTAATCTTGCTGCACAGTTAATGAGGGTAATAAAAGAGTCTGTAGCTACAATTTGTGGCCCCATTAAACCATTGGCGGCTAGAGCAGTTAATAAAACACTACCAGGACCTAGTATTACTCCACTGATCGTTCCATAAAATATAGCCATAACACTAAGACCAAACCAGCCAATTGTTAAATTGATTTTTGCAAATGCTCTTCTTAAAATCACAATAAATCCTAAACCAAAACCTAGACAAAAATATAAAATCTGTGGAGAAACAGAAGCATAAAAATTAGTCCCCAAAATAACGAATGGCAGACCTAATAATGCAAAATACATTCCTTTTTTCCAAAAAACATGATCTCGGTAAAAATACATTCTGGATAAATTAGAAAAAAATACAAATATAGACATTAATGGAACTAATAATTTTATTGGAATAAATGGAGAAACTAATAAACCTAAAGTCATACCCCCACCGTATCCAGAAATACCTGAGATTA
>CESN01078419.1_pt1 | contig 10106 bp, 7 predicted proteins | sample 531181 | NCBI WGS metagenome assembly CESN01 (sample SAMEA2621990, study PRJEB7988) | marine metagenome | isolation source: saline water (ENVO:00002010), including
AGACAAAAAATGGCAGATAAAAAAGACAATCAAAACAAGTCTAAGAGAACCTCTCGGTTTTCAGACATGCTTCTACAAGTCACGAATGACTTGGCTAAAACAAAATCGCTAGACGAAGCACTTGAAACTTTAGTCAAAATTACCACATCAACAATCGGTGCAGAAAGAGGAACTATTTTTCTTAACGATGCATCTACTGGAGAGTTGTACTCCAGAATTGCCCAAGGTAACTTCAGAAGAGAAATTAGAATTCTCAACACAAAAGGAGTAGCAGGATGGGTGTTTTCTAAAAATCAAGGGGTGATTATTCATGATGCCTATAAAGATGAGAGGTTTAACAAGGCTGTTGATGTTAGAACAGGATTTAGAACTAAAAGTATACTTTGTGCCCCACTTCGAACTGTTTCGGGTGAAAAGATTGGAGTCTCTCAGATTCTAAATAAAATTGACTGCGAATTTGAACAGGAAGACCTAGATCTGCTGGAAGCAATGACGGAACAAGCCGCTATCGCAATTCAAGGAAATATAATTGTTGAACAAATTGAAGCCGCTAGAAAACAGGAATTGGAATTCCTGGATGTGGTATCGCAAGTCTCCTCCGAATTGGAACTCACCCCACTTCTTCAAAAAATCATCACCACTATATCAACTATGTTGGATTGTGAGAGGGCCACTCTTTTCATTAATGATGAAAAAACCAACGAACTCTATACTGAAGTTGGAGAAGGTCTGGATGAAAAATCAACCATCCGCATTCCCAATCACCTCGGAATATCTGGAACCGTGTTTACTTCAGGAAAAGCAGTTAATATACCTCACGCCTATGCAGATCTTCGTTTTAACCCCTCGTTCGACAAGCAAACCGGATTCTTTACCAGATCGATCCTTTGCATGCCTGTTTTCAGCAAAGCAGGAAAAGCAATAGGTGTTAGTCAGGTTCTCAATAAAAGAGGTGGAGCTTTCAACGCAGAAGATGAAAAAAGGCTAGCCGCTTTTACCTCTCAGATATCTATGGGTATCGAGAACGCAAAGCTCTTTGATGATGTTCAGAGTCAAATGAACTACTCGCAGAGCATTTTATCAAGCATGCATGATGCGGTCCTCACCCTTGACGAAAATGGCGTTATTAAAACTTGTAATCCAGCTGGTCTACGCATTTTGAAGATTCCCCATGAAGCTGCTGTTCTCGAACAAAAGGCCTCCCTTCTTTTCGGAGGTCCTAACGAATGGCTCCTCAAGAAACTCGAAGCTGTCAATGAAAACGAGGAGTTTCTTGACGCCGAACTTCAAATTGAAGGGGAAACTCTATCTGTTAACATAACCCTCACTCCTCTACTTGGTAAAATCAAATCCAAAGATGAGGGTGAAGGAGATACTGGGGGAGAAGGAATTCTGACTTCAAAACCAAACATAATCGGAGCTATGCTTATGATCGAGGACATCAGTTCCGAGAAAAGGATGAAGTCCACGATGTCCCGCTATATGGATCCCGAATTGGCTGACCAGTTAATGACGGCAGATGGGAACAACGAAGATGTCATGGGTGGAAAGCAGAGTGTTGGCACCGTTCTGTTTTCTGATGTACGAAGTTTCACTACCATCACAGAAGAATTAGGCGCTCAAGGGACGGTAAAACTACTAAACGATTATTTTACTATCATGGTTGACTGCATAACCGATGAGGGTGGAATGCTAGACAAATTTATTGGCGATGCAATGATGTGTATATTTGGTACGCCTGTTCCGCATGACGATGACCCGGACCGGGCCGTTCGTGCTGCTATTCGTATGATGACGGACTTGAAGATCTTTAATGATAAAAGGGCAATGGAAGGAAAAATGCCCATCGATCATGGAATGGGTATAAATACCGATTCGATTGTCTCTGGTAATATTGGATCTCCTAAAAGGATGGATTATACTGTAATTGGTGATGGAGTAAACCTAGCTGCTCGCATAGAGAGTGCATGCAAACAATATGGAGCTCACATTCTAATTAGCGAATTCACTTACAAGGCGGTAAAAGCAACCTATCGAACTAGGCAGGTTGATTATGTTATCGTAAAAGGAAAAACTGAACCGGTCGGGGTCTATGAAGTATTGGATTTCCATGACGAAGAGTCTTACCCAAACCTTGTTGAAGCACTTGGCCTTTTCAACGATGGCTACCGCACATGGAATCAGGGTAAATGGGATCAAGCGATAAAACTTTTCAACACAGTTAAAAAGATTAATCCTGATGATAAATCAGCCCAACTATATATTGACCGCTGTAATCACATGAAAAAAAATCCTCCCAAGGGTACCTGGGACGGGGTATGGGTAATGACTTCCAAATAATTAATTTTTACAATTGATGAATCCACGTGCTCACTTAGAAAAAGCAATCGCTTTGGATCCCAAATATCCTAAGGCATATTACAGCTTAGGTCTCCTCAACAAAAAAGAAGGAAATGACAACGAAGCGTTAGAAAATTTTAAGCAAGCAGTTTCTATTGATAAAGACTTTGCCGAGGCTCAATGCGAATTAGCAATTTCTCTAATGAAAAAAAATGAACTCGATGAGGCCCGTAATCATTTTTTAAACTCCTTGGAAATTAACCCAAATTATGCTGATGCGTATTATCATTATGGGTTATTGCTTATAGAACTAAAAGATCACGAAGAAGCGAAAAATACTTTCGATAAAGTAACTGAGATTGATCAGAACTATTCAAGTGCTTACTTTTTCAAAGCACGAATTCTTACTCATCCAGATGATTTTGAATCTGCCAGAAGCAACTACGAAACTGCGATTGATATAAATGAAAAATTTGAAGAAGCCCATTATTATATGGCAAAACTCCTTATCGGTGGAGTCGCTACCGACAAGGAAGGTACAATCGTTGATAAATCCAATATACCTGAAGCAAAAAAACACCTTTTAAGTGCTTTAAAATTGAACCCTAAAAACGCAAAAGCTTTATATAATCTAGGAAAAGTCCATATTATTGAAGACAGTTATTCAAAGGCTAAAATTAATTTCAAGAAAGCAATTTCAGCAGACAAAGAATACTCAAAAGCACATTTCTTGCTCGGGACCGTTTTTCTTCAAGAAAACGACAATCGAAATGCAGAGAAGCATCTAACAAATTCAATTAAATTTTTTGAGCAAAATCCCAAGGCACATTTCAAACTTGGGGAGATGTATTACAAGGAGGAGAACTTTCAAAAAAGTGAGGAACACCTAAAAATATCTTTATCAATCGAAGACGAAAATGCTTACGCACAGTACTACTTGGCTAATCTTTACCGGAAGGATGAAGATCCAAACTTGGCCAAAAAGTACTTCTACCGAGCTTTAGAAATAAATCCCGATTTTGCCACTGCCTATTATGACCTAGGAAATCATTGCCTACAAACTAACGATAACAACGAAGCAAAAATTCATTATCAAAAAGCAACCGATATCGATCAAAACTATGCACAAGCTTACTTTCAACTGGCAAAAACATTACAAAACCCATCAGAATTTGATCAAGCCTTCAGGAATTTCGAAACCGCTCTAGAAATTGATTCTGGTATGACGGAATGCCATTATCACTTTGCTAACTTATTAATTAAAGGCGAAAAACTTAAAAATGATGGCACACTTGTAATAGAACCAGATTTAAATAGAGCCCAGTTTCATCTTCGTAAGGCAATCGAAATAGATGCCAATTATTACCTAGCTTATTATAAACTTGGTAACTTGCTTGGCATGCTCGAAAAACACAGCCTAGCATACGAATCCTATATTAAGTGCATACAGATTGAAGAGTCTTTTGCAAAAGCTCATTACAAAATAGCAGTTCTACTCATGAGCGGGAAAGTAGATGATAAGTTGTTAAGCACCTAGTGGGTAATAAACAGTTTGAATGTAGAAAAAAAAGTAATTTTTCATCTCAAAAAGGCTCTTTTTTATCTACCAGATTATCCAGAGGCCTTGCTGGAGCTTTGTAATATTTATTTCGATAATAACCTTAATGAGGAAGCCGAGAAATTATTGTGTAATTATAATAAAACAAATCAAACCGTTGGATATATTGAAGCACTTATATCAATGAATAAAGGCAACTATGATGATGCTAGCGATAAGTTATCAAAAATCATTACTGAAAATTCTGAATTAACATATTTAAAAACAGCTAGGGAGCTTGAGACAAAAAGAAATAACAAGAGAAACCTTAGCAAATATTTGGAAATGTTAGTAGATAGAGTTCCGGAAAATGGTTGGTACTATCTAGAACTCAGTAAACTTTTAAATCCAGAAATTGATTATCAACGCATTTGTTATCTGCTTGACACAAGTATTGAACTCTTAAAAGAAAAACTTGAACCTAAAATCTCAAAAATTGAATTTCTGTGGAAAAATTCTATTTTTCTCACAAATACAAAATTTCGAAAATCAAACGAGCAATTAATTGAAGAACTTGAAATCCTTTTAATCACTCACCCAAATAATCAAAGAATAATTCGCTTGTTATCGGAGATTTATATTCAAGAAAATTCATATTCCGATATCATTCGAACCCTAGATAAAATCTACAGAAAAGATGACTCAAAATTAAATTTTATTATCGGAAAGGCCTTCTTTGAGAAAAAGGATTTTAAAAAAAGTATTATTTATTTAAGTCGTATAAAAAAAGATCCAATCTACAACTTTGATTCTTCATTTTTGAAAAGTATCATATTTCGAATTTTAAAGGATTATAAAAAATCAATATCCAATCAAAAGATTGCCTATGAAGCTTATGATAGTCATCTAAGAGAACTCGAATCTAAATATAAATCTTTAATAGAAAATAATGATTTTCAAGGAGCAAAAACTGTGATTCAAGAAAAAAATAAAGCAAGAAGGAATATGTCTGAATTATGCCTCGATATGTACTTGCATCACGAAAAAGATAAAGGTTCACACTTTTACTTAAGTCAATCCATAAATATATATTCTCAGAATCACAAAGCTCTGTACTACATGGGATTATATCATAAGAATAGATGTCTTAATGAATCCTTAACTTATTTTATAAAGTCTTTACAACTAGAATGGGATTTTTATGAAGGGCATGTACAGATTGCTGATTGCTATGAAGGAATTGGGCAATTACAGGAGGCTGCAAAACATCGCAAAATATCAAATCAAATTAGAAGCTAGCTTTCTTTTATAATAGACTGAAAATCTCTCCTGAAAGCAAAATAAGAAAAGGGAACGCTCATCAGATAAATCATTCCAAAAGCTAGTAATGTGGCCCACATCTCCTTGATAAAGACAGCAACTATTAGACATACCACAATAAGCACAGGGAGAGCTTTTGTAGCTGATATATTTAACCTCACATTCCTTAATGAGAATGTAGGTAAACTGGAGATCATTAAGACTGCAATGAAAGTGACCCACAATAGAAGAATCGTAGAATAGTCTAGTATATCGAATGATAACCTAAATCTTAGACAGACAAACTCGACTGACATGGGTAATAATACTAAGCCTGCTGCTGCTGGAGAAGGAACTCCAATAAAGTAATTTCTGCTTACTTTTGGTTTTTGCAACTCTTCTTGTGACATAACATTAAAGCGAGCTAATCTGAAGGCACAGCACATAGTATAAAGTAAAAACGGAATCCAGTACCATCCAAGTATCTCGTATTCAGGGGGAGGATTAGATATCATGGAATCTTTTATCCACAAAAATAAAATTATACTCGGAGCAACTCCAAAACTTATTGCATCTGCAAGACTATCAAGTTCCGCACCAAAGCGGGAAAAAGCTCTAAGTAGTCTAGCAGAAAGCCCATCGATCATATCGAAGCATGCCGCAACCAAGATACATATAACTGCATTTTCCCAATCTGAATCCAATGCAAAGCGAATTCCGGTCAATCCAGTGCATAAACCAATTGTCGTAAAGATGTTTGGTAAAAGCTTAGAAAAAGACAGTTTTTTTGCTTTCGATTTTATTGGAATTTCTTATTACGAAACCAGAAGATTACAAGTTCTAAGGTGCCTTCTAGGAACGCTATGTTCTAACCCATAGCTTCTGTTAATAATTCTATGCCACAATTCTGCGTGTGCTTTATCATGGGGGTTGGAAATTCCTGATACAGTACAATCAAATGAATCTGTGTAAAAGATAAAATAATGGTTACCAAATTTGGTGTTCTCAAGCTCAGGCATTAAACTTTTGCTATTAATGGAATTAAATTCTTTGATTAGAAATTCCGTGTGGCTTATGAATCCAGAAGAAATTTCTACTCGGGCTGTTTTAGGAACGTCATTAATCAAGTTAAGATTCCTTATGTCTGAAAGTATTCTAGATACGCGAAGCATAACTCGACTTCGGTAGTCCAAGATATCAATGTAAGTTGCAGTCCCTCGATCCGGAAACCTCGCTAAGCGAAAAAGAAACTTACCAGATTTTGGTCTAGGCAAATTGAGTTCTGCTACTATAGTAGAAGAATACTTTTCAAGAATTTGGGGATAAAGCATCATGTTAGACAAACGATTAACTTATAAGCAGAAAAGATGCCAAGAGGTTTCTAATCGGTTTTCTCATTCTGCCAAGTTTCTTTCCATTCTTTCATGCTTTCTTCTTTTTTCTTCTTGCCGTAAGGAATGGGACCCTAATGAACAATTTCAAAATAATGTTGAGATCCTTGCAAAACAAAAAGAACAAGACAATTGGCATAAAAAAAATCAAGCAAAGGAAAACCTAAGCAACCTTCATTCAAAATTGACGAAAAGTATAGTCCAAGGGTTAAACTTGAAAGAGTTACAAAATATCGTTGGGGAAAATGCATCCATCTTAGCTCAAAAAGAACAAAACGGGGTTCAGTGGTTGATTTTGAGATATCAGTGGGATGATATAGTGGAAAATTATTTCTCTAAAACCTCTGAGGAATACAGGCAGTGCTCAAAGCAAAAACAATATATTGAGATTACTACCAAAAACTCACTTATCATATCGGTAACATGGTTGTAAACCCAGTTCAATCACCGATTACCTTTTCAATTGTTACGATTAATTTAACTACACATCCATCACTTATCATAGATGGTACAATAGAAGAGAGAATCCACCCTTCCTTACTCAAATCATTCAATTTATCAGAAAGCAATTTTGAGAGTATATTTGAATAATCATCCCCCTTAACTCGAATACCCTCTGGTTCAACAATGAAAACTTTATAGGTTTTTGACATTGAAACTGTCGTTTTTTGCTCAGCTATGCTTCTATTTTGGAACTAGTATCTTTTTCTGAACCATAATACTTGTTATAATATTTATAGCGGAAGTACCCATACCCATAATAACCTGAATAATAATAGCCCGGGGTTTTTTTCTGTGGTAAGTCGTTTAAAACAACCCCTAATATATTTGCACCTGTCTCTTCGATATTTTCGATTAGATTCTTAGCGACCTTTCTTGAAACTTTACCGTATCTGGTAACAAAAAGCACCTCTTCTGCTTTTCTTGCAATAGCAAGAGAATCAGGAAATAAGCCAATCGGAGGACTATCAATTATTATAACTTCAGCTAAACTTTTCAAATGGTTTGTAACCATTTCAAATTCTGTACTCTCCAGTATTTCAGTGGCAGCTCTTGTTTTCCCCCCAGATGGCAGAATATATAAATTATCGTGAATTGGGTGCAATGTTTTGTCCGCCAACTCATGTAAGTTTTCAACCCCATTCTTTGCTTCATTAATAAGAGTCAAAAGTCCTTTATCATTACTAATTGAGCAAAACTTATGAAGCCCAGGACGACGCAAATCAAAATCGATAAGTATTGTTTTTCTTCCGTGATTCGCACAACTGAATGCTAGGTTTGCAGATATGAGACTCTTCCCTTCACTTGGTATAGCTGAAGTGACTAGGATTATTTTAGGATGATCAGCATTAGAATTCATCTGAATTCTACTATACATACTTCGAAAAGATTCAGTTAATCCATCGTCTAGATCATTACCAACTATTAATGGTCTTTTAGTCTCCTCTACTTGTGATATTTGAGGAATTCCCCCGATTAGATCCTTGCCTATAAAGACATCCACATCCCAAGGAGACTTTACTCGATTATCTACGATCTCTAAGAGGATGGGGACAATAATAAAGACAACAAAAAATATAATTAAACCCTTTTGTTTAATTGCGTTTTTATCTGGAGAAAATGGCCCTCCAGGTAATGAAGCAAATTGTTCTTTATGAAGAGGGTCATCCTGTTCTGATGGTAAAGATTGTTCTATTTTTACATCGTTTAATCTTTTGTGTATCTGGTCTGTACTAGCTCTTACAACACTCAGTTCTCTTTTATAATCCTCAAGTCTTTCTTCGATTTCACTTAATTCATTAGATTGTAACTGGACTTTTTGCATAGCCTTTGTGAACTCTCCTTCTTGGTGTTCTAATTCCAGTAACTTATCTCGAGAATCATCGATTGCAGATTTGACTTCTAAAGCGAGTTCTTTCTTAACATCTTTAACTTGCTTTGCATTAGAAAGCATCTTGGGGTGTCTTTCCAAATATCCAGGCTCAAGTTCTTGGTAGTCGCGCCTCGTTTTCTCTAAATCAAAAAGATTTTTTCTTAACGCAGGAACACTACCGTAAGATTCAATTGCATCGATTTCAAAGAACTCTTTTATCATTGCGATATCAGTCTCAATATCTTGCGATTTTAGAGACTCATTTTGAACACCAATATTAACTCTAACATTAATAATTTGTTTAAGCAATGTGGTGATTTTTATTTGCTCCAGTTTTGACTTTGTAATTTCAGACTGATATTGGCTTTTTCGAGCAAAAATACTATTTTTAGCGTCTTCTAGATAAGGAATATTCTTTCCCTTCTTAAATTGAGACATTTCTTGGGCGATTCTTCTTTCCTCGCTTTGCCTATTTTCGAGTAGAAGTTCAAGCAAATTTCGAGCAGATTCTACTTTTTCACTCTTTCGACTTTTGTGCAGCTTCTCGTATTCCGACTGAACGGTATCGGCAATAATTTGAGCACCCCTTGCACTGCGAGAAACTGCAGAAATTGTGAACCTTGGGTTTCCTGCACTAGGAGGCGTAACGCCGACTGAATAACTAACCGTACTCGCTACCCCTGTAGGAATGCCTGCTTGCAAAAATGGGGCAAGTAATATTGATTTGTACTCAGGGTTTTCTGATATTTTTTGCACCACATTAACCCGTAATTCCTGACTGTTAATTCCATCAAGATGCCTTGAGATTAATGTATTAATTTGACTACTTCGATCTACTTTTTGCAGATTAATAACTTCAACTGGTGGAATTAGCCTAAAGGACGATTCTGATCTGAAGAATTCGGGTACTTGTAATTCTTTGTAAACAAACCCAAGTGCAATTGGAAGGGCAAGCGTCAGTGCGAGAAGCCATCGATCTCTGATTATTAACAGAAAGTCAGAAATACCTCTTACACGTCCCTTGGGCTTTGTGGACAAAGAACGATCTATATCTTCTAAATTATCATCCATTATATTAGTCTTTCTGGCACTTCGATTCTGTCTCCAGGATAAATCCAGAATTTTTTACTAGTACCAAATCTAACCAAGCCTTTACTAAGTCCCTCAACATCCACAGTGTAAGTTTCTGTTTTTACAGCATTTCCTCTTTCATCATATATTGTACGGGTAACATAAACTTTATTTTTTCGTGCAATTTCAGAAAATCCACCAGCTCTAGAAATTACTTCGACAATATTCATTGCCTCCACTTCGGGAGGAAAAGTATATGGACCTTTTCTATTTACTGATCCAGTCAGGAAGACGACTCTTTCTGAATAATCTTTGACAAACACATTAATTACAGGATTTCTAAAGATAAGTTCGGTCTGGTATTTTCTTATTGCTAGGGCTTCAATTGCCTTCGTATTTAAACCATTCACTTGAATTTCACCGATGTATGTTAGACGGATTTTTCCTTCGCGGCTTACAGTGTAATCACCAGAACACTCTGGTTGACCTCGAACATTAACCATCAACTTATCTCCATATCTAATCTTATAGCCAGTAGGGTCTCGAAGAATTGATGGATCATTATTGAATGAAGTTTGGCTCATCAAAGGACAAA
>CESN01002026.1_pt1 | contig 10094 bp, 11 predicted proteins | sample 531181 | NCBI WGS metagenome assembly CESN01 (sample SAMEA2621990, study PRJEB7988) | marine metagenome | isolation source: saline water (ENVO:00002010), including
ACAGCATTAATTGCAGTCATTTTGACAGGTTTGCTATATTTTAAATCTTTGTCTGATTTAGATGAAATGACCAGCACAAGCAGGGAAGCATTAGTTGTTTTTGCAGAAAACGTAGAGAAAGTAAATGCTGCAGTCGAAAGTATGAATTCTAGTCTAGAAAATCACAATGAATTAATTAGTGCGAATGCAGAAGTTAAGAGCAAATTAGAGATGTTATCGGAAGCGATTTTATCTAATGACAAAAAATTAATGATTAGTCTGTCACAAGAAATTTCAAATTTATCTAATGGTATTTCAAAATCAATAAAAGATGAGACATCAAAATTGAGTCAGTCTATTTCTGAGTCTGGAGTTGTAGCATCTGCTAAACTCAATAAAGAAATCTCTAAAATGATAGAGGCAAATAAAAAAAATTCTAACACTAAAGTTTTAAAAGAACTTACTAATAGTACTTCTTCACTTAATGCTGCATTAGAAGCTATATCAAGTCAAAATAAGTTGTTAGTTAATGAAATAAAAGGGCAGAAAGAAAGTATAACATTTCCATAGAACAAATGGCTGAAGGAAAAAAAAATAATTTTTTAGTAAAGATCCAGTCTATAAGAAGAAGAAGTTATGCTTCATCTATTTTTCTAAAACCAGACGATATAATTGTTGCGGTTAACAACCAATTTTATACTTTTGGAGAAAAGAAACTTACAGAAGAATTAAAAGATATAAAAAAAAATGAAGCTAAAGTAATTCTGACTGTTTTACGATCTAATACTTTTTTTGATATTGTAATCAATAACAGTTTAGGTTGTAAGTATTCTTCTACAACAGAAATTGAAACTCAAAATATCAGAGAAAAGTTTTCTTCAAAAGAAAATTTTGACATTGAAGAATTACAAGAATTCACCGTTTTAAGAGATGCGTTCAGAAGATATGACATTATTGATACCTCCACATCAATTATTGCTGGTTTATTTCCGCCACTATGGTTAATTTACTCCCAGAAATGGTGGGTATTGGCTACTTTAGTTGCACTTAGTGCGATTTTATTAGTGGTTAACCCTCTTCTTTTTTTGTTTGGGTGGCTCCTTATGAGCCTTTATTGTTATAAAGCACAACTCAATCTAATGTACAGTTTTTCTATGTTGGAAGGGAAAGTTTTTTGTATGAATATTTCATCAAAGACTATAGACCATGCTCAAAGAATAATTAGGGAAATAGATCCGAAATCAAGATTTCAATATTCAAAGTTACCTGACCCTGTAAGTGAGGATGTGGGTCAAGAATCTGAAAAAAAACAAGATATTGTTGATGAAAAGAAAGAAGCTTTAGTGTAATATAACTTAGTTATGGCAGAACAATATTCGATACAGGCAGAAACGTTAATGAAGGCGGCCGTTGAAGATTATAATGAAGAGCTTAAAAGTATAAAAGCTTCAGATGCAAATGAAAATATTCTAAAAGCTATACGGATTAATATTCAAGGAAAACCTAGAAGACTAGTAGACATTGCCGATCTAAAAAAAACTGAAAATAAAAATAAATGTCAACTACTCGTTTTTAATACTGATCACATTGAACTTTTGACAGTCCAGATTGAGGAAATCGGTTTCACATACGATATTGAAGGTCAATTTGTTAACATCGATGTTCCTGATCCATCATATAAGCAACTAATGGAGGTTGTTGACATTCTGAATAGAAAAAAAAATTCAGCTCTTTCTAGGTTGACAAAAGCTAAATCAGAGGCCACAACTAGAGCAAGGACAGCTGTAGAAAACGAGTTTATCACGCAAGCAATTGCAACAGCTGCATCAAAAAAATGTGACTTTCATTATGACGAAAATAGTGAAAAAATAGAAACAATGACAATGGATAAAACAAAGAGCATACTTGGAGAAGAATTTTTTAATAAATATAAAACCGAAGAACTCGATCCCTTTCAATAATTATCTAAGCATCAATATTTAGGTACCCTTTTTCAATATTTAGCCTATCATTGAAATCATAAGATTTAATCTTTGATTTGTTAAGATTCTTATTGTTTTCTGAATTCCATTGTGGATAGTTAAAATTTAAACTCCTGTATGTTTTGTTAGTCTTAGATGAACTTTTAGGTAAGTAAAGATTATTGGGTTTGGATAAAATGTTATGTTCAGATTTAATAGAATTTTCTTCCATTTTACCAACAGTAACAACATTATTATATTTCTTCTGAGCACTATCTTTTGTAAGCAAATCAATCTTGGAATCACTCATATTTTTTTCATTATAATCGGCTAAAGAAATTGTATTTTTATTTTTAAATCTTACAGATTTGTTACTTTTGGCTGTTGTATCTTCTTTATCGCTATTTATTTTTGGATTTAAACCAACCAACATCGGACTAACTAAATTATTTTCATCCGATTCTTTCTTTTTATTATTAAAAGAAGCATCACTTTTCCAAAATCTACTTATTCCTGTCAAATCCAAGGCAAGTTCTGATGGTGTCTTATCGAAAATTTTATTGAAAACCCAATTTCCAAAACCCGCTAAAGCTCCAAAAGGACCGCCATAGATAAATCCCCCAAGACTATTTTGAACCATGTCTCTATCTGAATTTTTATCATTAGAGTTCATACTTGAGTAAATACCGCTTATTATCGGAAGGTTTTGAAGAGGATTAATTGTTGACTTAACCCAGTTCCAGAAAGAAAAATCATTCCCCTTCCCTTTCCCTTTTTCATTTGTCGGTTTATCTTGGTGAAGATTTTCGTTGTTTAAACCATTTTTTTTTTCGAAATTGGTCGGACCATATGGGCTGTTTTGAATTAACATGAACTTTAATAATTTATTTCAATTTCTATTCTTCTATTTTTCTCTCTACCGGATGCAGAATCATTTGATACTAATGGTTTTGTTTCTCCATAACTAATGGCTTTCATTCGATTAGGCATCAACTTACCAGTTCTTGACAATTCTTGTACAACTGACGATGAACGTGCTGCTGCTAGATCCCAATTATCTCTGTAAATTGAACCGAAAGTAAGCGGTTTGTCATCTGTATGACCAGAAACAAGAATTTCACTTTTACCTTTCTCATTAACATCAGCAATCTTTTTCATAATATTTTTAGCTTTACTTGTCAGCTCAGCAGAACCTGATTTAAATGCCCCACCTGAACCAACTGTGATAACAACCTTTTCATCTTCTCTGTCAATATTAATGAGGCCCTCACCAATCTCTTCTTTAAGAGCAATTCTATAGTTATCTTCTGCAATTTCAGCTTTTTTCTTTTGTTCCATTGAGATCTCTTCAGATTCACCAGCGTTAGAACCTTCTGAGGATTTTGCATCATTTTTACCTTTTTGTGCTGATGCGGAGGCTAATTTAGCCAATTGTTTTTCTAAACCTCCAATCAAAACTTCTGAGTCTGATTTCCCCGAGGCCGACTTAACTGCTTCAATAGCATTCAATGTTTCCTGAAGAAAATTAGGTAAATCCTTTTCTTTTACTTTGGTTGGGGTGAAATTAACAATTACTTTAGAACCTAAAACCTCTACTTCAATTTCTCCTTTTGCCACAGCTGTTTCAATATTCTTTGCTAATTCTACAGCGTCTTCATTTTCAGACTCATCATTGGCAAAATCTTGAGTCTTTATATTTAATTCAACATTTGGTTGATCAGTTTCAGTTGTTTGTTGTTTCAAATTTTCCTGAACCGAAGGCGTAGGATTTGGACTAAAGTTTAAAGACATGATTGTTGTTCCTTTGGGTTGTTCAACAACAGGCACTATTCTTTGAATACCAAAAGCATTTTTCATGCTTCCACTTATTTGTTTAAATTTTGGAACATTGAATTCCGCAAATGACAAAATTAAAACAAAAAATGCCATCAATAATGTGGCCATATCAGCAAAGGTTGCCATCCACGCTGGTGCTCCTTTAGGGGGACACTTTGGGCATTCGTGTTCTTCTTCTTCTTGCGTAGATTCTTTGTTATCTTTTTTTTCTTCTGCCATGCTTCCTTCCTTATGCAGCTGATTCTATAAGTTTCTGCTTTTCTTTGGGTGGAAGGTTAGCTATTAGCTGATCTTGAATATTTCTAGGGCTTTCACCTCTTGATATAAATTGAAGTCCAGTTATAATCATTTCTCTATAGATTTTCTCATAAGCTGAATAATTTTTTAATTTAGTCACTATCGGCATGAAAATAGTATTAGCTATCATAGCTCCGTATAAAGTTGTCAATAGAGCAACTGCCATAGCGGGACCGATTGCTTTTGGGTCTGCCATATTTCCTAACATCGCAACTAAACCAACAAGAGTACCAATCATGCCCATTGCAGGAGCAATGTCAACCCAAGCTTGAGCAACACCTATATTGGAAGAGTGTCTTTCCTCCATGGCCTTTAATTCTTTTTTCATTTGAACTGTTAGTTTGGCTTCATCTGCTCCATCAACTAACATTTGCAGACCGTTATCAAAAAAAGCGTCAGGAGTTTCTTGACCCTCTAAGGCCATCATTCCATCTTTCCTCGCTATTCCTGCTAATTCAACAATTCTTGTTATTAATTCATCCATTTTTTTAACAGGTGGTTTAAAAGCTTTGCCCATGGCTCCAAAGGCTCCTAGGAAAGTTGGTAGTGGTGCTGTATACATCACAGCAAAAAAGGTTCCACCAAATACTATAAGTATTGAAGGAACATCTATATATGCACCAAGTCCGCCCGCTGAAATCATAGCTCCAGCTATCATCCCTAAGGTTCCTAATAATCCTATGATTGAAGCTAAATCCATTTAAAATTTTTCCATATATGTTATATTAAAATAATACTTTGGTATAGAAACTGCAACTTTAATACCAAAACTTCAAACTTTTTTTTAAATAAAAAATTTAGTATAATTTTACACATGAACAAAACTGTTATTTTTTTTTCTTTTATATTGCTTATTCTTAGGTTTAATTTTGCTGAATCTCAAAATTTTATTGATAAGGGCTACTATGTAATTGATTTAAAAAATAAAGTTGAATGGTTGAAATGCTCAGCCGGACAACAGTGGAGTGATTCTAAAAACCAATGCTTAGGGCAGCCAGTTAAACTTGATCAAAATGAAATTGTTGAAGCTAATACTATTATTAATGAACAATTAGAGGGAAATTGGAGACTCCCTAAGAGAAAAGAATTGGAGAGCTTGATTTGTAAGAGCTGTAAAGGGGCGAAAATTGATAAAAAAATTTTTCCGAATACCCCAGCTGAACCTTTTTGGACATCACAAAAAAATTGGTGGTCTCCAAAATTTTATTGGTCAGTAAATTTTTTCACTGGACATTCGTATGGAAGGTTTGTTCCTCAAAAGAAATTATATGTAAGATTTTTGAGAGAAAGGTAATCACTTAATTCTTTGCCTGAAAAATTTTATAAACAAACAAACAAAAACCAAGGAAAAAAATTAGTTTGACTGCATTCCATGGTGTCACAAATGAGAAGTAATGAAGATCGTCTTTCAATGTAATTGATACAATTATTAGTAACAGAACAAATGCCAAAAAATATCTTATGGCTACACAAATCCGACAAGTCTTCATTTTTTTATTAAGAAACAGCTCAAATTTTTCATATTAATTTCATCACAAATCTTTTTTAATAAATTTTTATTATCTAGAGATGAAATTACCTTATAAAGATTATTTTTTTTGTCAAAAGTCACCTTAACATCTACATATGGAAATTTTGTCTTTAAGACATCAATAACCTTTATACTATGATTTACCGCATTCTGTTTTTTCGAGAAAGCTCCAAATTGAAGATCATGTTTGTAATTATTAGAATTTTTTTCTTCAAACTTTTTCTCATCATTTTTAAATTCAAACAAGGAATGTGAGTCATCTTCTAATTTCTTTTTAATACTTGAACTATCTGTTTTTATAACTTTTTTTTCAATTGATTCATAATCATTAACAGTATGATTGGAATTTAGCTCCTCATAACTTTTAATTGCTTTGTTAAATGATTCTTCTTTAACCATTGTGTTTGTTATATTTGACTCATTTAGCTCATTACTTTGGCCAAAATCTAGTGTCAAATTTCGCACATTAGCGATAATTAAGAAAAAAAATAAACTAGTAAAAATAAATGGAAATATTTTTATCACAATTTAAAATATTAAAAAAAACCAATAAAATCCAGTATAACAGAAAAAAAATACAGGACACAATTCTTAAGACTAAGTGTCAGTAAATTGACTAGACTAAGATGTCAAATTAAAGTTTTGCAATTAGATGTAAAAAGTTGTGATATAGTTTTAAGGAGAATTATGATGCAGATAACACAGAATATAAAACTAAAACAAAGTCAATCCTTGGTGATGACTCCACAGCTACAGCAAGCAATTAAACTTCTACAACTTAATAATATCGAACTATGTGAATTAGTTAATAAAGAGTTAGAAGAAAATCCATTTCTTGAGAACAATAACGAAGAAGAAAAAACTGAACTTGTTGAAAGTGATACGCAGGATTTATGTGAATCTTTCGATTCGGGTGAATCTCTTAAAGATGAGCCAAAGATTGATGATTACGAGAATCGCTTCGATACCGAAGTTTCAGTAAGTCAAACAAATTCAAAATTATCTTCTTATGAAAGTATCGATACGGGAAGTATTGTAGAACAGACAGTAAGCGAAAAAATAAATCTGAAAAATATTCTTAAAAATCAATCTAGCATCGAATTCCAGACACATAATGAAAAAGAAATATCTGACATACTAATTGACTACATTGAACCTTCTGGATGGATAACTACCAATCTTGAAGATATTTCTTCATTCAGTGGATATGATATTAATGAAATAAAAAAAGTTTTAACCACTATGCAAGAATTTGAACCTAATGGAGTTTTTGCAAGAAATCTCGCCGAATGCCTAAAAATACAATTAAGAAATACTGGTGATCTTAGTCAAGAAAGAAATCTTATTATTGATAACTTAGAACTTTTAGGAAACGGAGATCTGAAAAATTTACAAAGGCTTACGAATCTTAAAGAGGATGCACTTAAAGAAAATATTAAATTAATACGAGAACTAAATCCAAGGCCTGGTACCAAATATCCCGATGATGAAAATAATATTTTCCATCCTGATGTAATTGTTAAAAAAAATAGAAATGATTGGGAAGTAGAATTAAATGATAGTACGCTTCCAAAAATTACTTTAAATGATGACTATGTTAAAGAGATAGAAGCTTTACAGTGTGGTGAATCAGATAAAAAATATATTTCAGACAATCTTAACTCTGCTCGTTGGTTAATTAAAGCAATACAACAACGAAACATTACTACATTGAAAATAAGTTCAGAGATTGTGAATCAACAAAAATTATTTTTTGAAAAAGGAAAAAGATTCCTCAAACCAATGATTCTTAAAGATGTAGCGAGAAAGATTGACATGCATGAAAGTACTGTAAGTAGAGTTACTTCAGATAAATTGATGCTTACTCCCATTGGTATTTTTGAAATGAAGATTTTCTTTAGTGCTTCGATTAATAGTGTACATGGCGGAGAATCCCATTCTGCGGCATCTGTAAGAGAATCGCTTAAAAACTTGATTTCAAATGAACCGCTAAATTCACCACTTAGTGACGAAATGATTGTTTCCAAATTACAAAGTCAAGGAATTAATTTGGCAAGGAGAACAGTGGCGAAATATAGAGAGCTTTTAAATATTCCTGCATCTTCAGTGAGAAGAAGGATGATGAAAATTCAAAATATAAATTTTTAGTTATAACTAATTTTTTTCAACCCTTTTGAAACATTATCTAAGAAATGAATAATTGGAAAAGTTTCTGTTTTAATAGTTTTTTCATTTTCATAATGTGTGATTTTAATCATAGGCGTATCAAATATTTTTCTATCTGATTTAATATTATTTTGATATTTATTTTTCATAGTTCGTCCTTTATGTATAATCTGCAATTTTCTTGCCAAAAAACTATAATATTTGGTAATCTTTCCTTAATTGACTTTTAAAAAAATCTAATTTTTTTTTTGTTGTTTCTGGAGTACGGGTTTCTCTTAGTTTCTTCCAAAAATAATGAACCTTTGAAAGATAATTTTTTTTTCGCGAAGGAATTGAAGAATGATATCTTGATATGGCTTCATTCCAAGTTTTATGGGTATGAAAAAGTTTTCTTAAATATTTGGCAGCATACTTTACGTTATTCTCAGGATTAATTAATTCAGAAACATTATTAAATTTTTGTAAGTGATATTTTGTGCTAATTTGCATGCAACCAACATCAATATTTTTGAATTTTTTTAAATTAGATTCTAAAAAATTAACAGTTTCTTCTTTTGTTTTAAAATACTTTGCTTCTCCATCGACATTTAATGTCCAAGGCCAAGATATAAGTTTGTTTTCCTTTACAGTACCAGATTCAACTATAGATATCGAGGATAGAAGTTTATTAGGTATTTTGAATTGTCTGCCAAATTTTTCAGCTAAATTTTGACAAACTTTTGATTCGATTGAATATGAGTTAGAAGAAAAAACACAAATTATTATTATGGTTGCAAGTTTTAGTTTAGAAAAATTCATTAAAAGTAAATGAGCAAATTTGATGCCACATTTATTTCTTCATAATAGAACTGCTCAGTAACTCTCTGCCAATATTTATGAATTTATAAGGATTCACTGATTTTTTATTAACTTTTATCTCATAGTGGAGATGTGCACCAACAACTCTGCCAGTAGCACCCATCTTACCTACAATATCACCCTCTTTCACAAAATCTCCTTTTTTTACTGAAAGCTTATGCAAATGACCATAAAGAGTAGTAACACCGTGCTTATGAACTATTTCCACTACTTTGCCAAAGGAGCCATTTCTTCCTGAGAATTTAACAAAACCGTCAGCAGAGGCCCTCACCTCTTCTTGCCATGTACCTGCCATGTCAATACCATGATGCATTTGCTTTTTTTTAGTCCTTGGATGAATTCTAAATCCATATGGACTCGAAACGTAGTAATACTGCATTGGAGGTTTAAGAGGTAAATATATTATAGCATTCTTAAGTTCTTCTAAATATTGAAATCTCAATGATGTACCTTCTATCAAGTCATGCTCGTTCATAAAATCTTGTTCTTTATTAATTAAAATCCTTAATTCTTGTGAATTTATTTCATCAGGAACAAGAGACAGCCTTTTGAAAACGTTTAATAATTGAATAATCTCAGTATCAAGCTTTCTTGTAAAATTAATAATTCTTAATTTATTTGTTCTTGGTGCCGTGAATGGAATTACAGGAAGTGCTTTATAGGTAAAGAATTTCTTTTTTTTAACAGGGGAAGATTCTGCAACTATTTTTTTTTTTTGCCTAGAATATGCCAATTCAATTGGAACTAGCTCGGGGCTTGCCAGTTTTGAAAATTGTTCAAAGACTACCTCATCAGAAAGTTTAAAATTTCTGCTTATCTCCCAGTCAATAGTGGGAATTAAAGCCTTAATGTTAACAAATTTTTTTTTTATTTCTTGGGAAATTTTATTTTCTACTTTTGGTGTAATTTCAAATATTGGAGAGCTGGATGAAGTTTGATCTAAATCCAGTTCTCTTTGAACTATATTTTTATTTTCAATAATATTTGCATTTTTAGCAATATTTTTTAGTGTTTCTATTTCTGATTCAGTGAATTTATTGCTGTTTATTTCAGAATTTTTATAAATTGCATAATTGAAAAAGGATGAGACACTGAAAAAAATAAATTGCGACACCTTAAAGATAAAAACTACAGCAACCGTAAAGGCTGTTATATAATGTTTGATGTTGAAAACAATTTCGATAGGTCCTTTTTTTGTAAAATATAAAAAACGTCTTTCTTTTAAAAGCGTTTTTAAAATTTCAAAATTTTTCTCAAAATTGCTTAGTTTTTTTTTAACTACCTCGTCTCTTCCAAATTTTGGGCTGGATTTGAAATTATTATCAAAAAAGTTTTTAAGCAGAGTTGGCATGAATTTACTTTAAATAAAGCACAACGACTAACATGATGTTGGTTAAAAGCTGCATAAGCATGATGAGGAGCATCAATTTCCATGAAATTGGATTGCTTACATTCAAACTAAATTG
>CESN01026685.1_pt1 | contig 10092 bp, 4 predicted proteins | sample 531181 | NCBI WGS metagenome assembly CESN01 (sample SAMEA2621990, study PRJEB7988) | marine metagenome | isolation source: saline water (ENVO:00002010), including
TTTCTATTAGTAATTTCTTGAGAGTTGGAGCTGATGACGCACCAAAGTCTTTTCCAGATACAGCGCCATCAAAATTCATGTAAATAACACCATTCGCTTTTAATTCATCTCTTAATTCTTCAACCCATTCAGTTGAACCAATAACACCATGCTCCTCAGCATCCCAATGAGCAATTAAAATTGATCTTTTTGGAGAATATCCACTTTTTTTTAATTTTCCAAGTGTTTCACTTAGACTTAACAACATTGCTGTTCCACTACTTGGATCCGTGGCGCCATAACCCCATGAGTCAAGATGACAACCTAAAATAATCCATTCATCAGGAGCTTCAATCCCTTTTAACATACCAACTACATTTGTAGCTCTAACAAAATCAATATTTTGATCTACTTTTAATCTTACAGTCAATGATTTGCCTCCTTCAATTCTGTATGTAAATGGAAGTCCACCTTGCCATGATTGAGGCACAGGTTGACCAGTCATTTGACTTAGTATTTTTTCAGCCTCACCATAGGAAATTGGAGTTACTGGAATGGTATGCAGTTGTGCGTCTTTTGGATCTAATCTTTTAACTTTCTTCTTACCATTTAATGGTAGCGCTGGTTCAAATGGAGTTAATGGATCACCAGTAAAATTTGTTGTTAATAATGAACCTCTTTGTATAGTTGATGAATTATAATAAGGTCCATCTGGGTATACTAGGCCTTTTGTAAAGCCACTATCTTTTGGATCTGTATATATAATTAATCCTGCTGCACCATTTTTTTCCGCAAATTTAGCTTTGTAACCTCTGAAATTACCTCCGTATCTTGCAATTACAATCTTTCCTTTTATATCAATTCCTAGCGACTCAAGGGTCTCAAAATCTTCCTTAAGTCCATAGTTTGCATAAACTATCTCAGCTGTAACATCTCCACTTCCCGAGAAAGCATTCCAACCTTTCCAAAGCTCATCATTTTGTGTAAATGGGTCATCATAAATAATATCCTCTTTTTGATTAAGAACAGTTCGAGCAGGAGTAACAATCTCAATCAATGAATTTCCTGGTTTATTTGGTAAATAAACATCATATGGATAATTAGTAATTCTTAGACCTGCAATTTCCATGGTCTTGCCTATGTATCTGATTACTTCTTCATTTCCCTCGCTTCCAACTACATGTGGACGTTCTGTGAGTTTTTTTAGATGTTTTTTAAAAGATGCATTATCAATTAAGCTTTTAAAAGTTTTCTCAATTTTTATTTGATTATTCCATGATCCCGATGAATAACCTTCATATTGAGAGAAAGATGTCTGGATGGTTAAAAATAAGGCTAAAATTGTATATATACTTTTCATATTTTTAATTGTTTAGAATAAACCCAATATTAGAAGTGTTCGAAAACGATTTAATCTTTTTTGAATGATTTTTTATAATATTTTCTAGTTTTATCAATTCATTGTTTAATTCATTTGTAATCTGATTAAAAAAATCAATTGCTTGTGATGTTGGGGGATAATCTCCTCTCTGTGAATCAAATAGTAGAAAGGCTATTCTGTTATTGATTCTTATACCGTAATTTAGAGGGTCTTGTCGACTCTGATTCTTTGTCATGTGTATTTTATTTTCAACATCTGATAAGTCTTTCATATAATCTTCAACAATAGATTCTAAATCTTTATTGTCTTTTATTTTACTTTTTATATAATTCATATCCTCTTTAATTTCCCTTATGTCAATGACAGCTTGGTTTGCTCTACTTACTTCATTCTTTACTTTTAAAAGGAAGTTAAGTTGCTCCTCATAACCCTCTTGAGATGTAGGGACTCTGGGATCTTTTAAAATATCAAATTCTTTTTGCATTGTAACACCATTATATGTCATCTTCAATATGTAAGAACCTGGTGTTACTTTTGGACCCAAATTTGGAGATGAATAAAGGACCATTCCATCAAAACTTTTAAATCCAGGATATCTCATATCCCATATTAGCCTGTTACCGCCAGTTTTAGGTTTTAATCCCTCAATATTATCTAAATTTGGAAGATTATCATTAAAAGGGTTCCCCAGCATCAATTCATTATTGTTACTGTTAAAATCTTTAATTGCTACTTGTTTTTTATTCGAAAATGATCTGATTAAAGAGCCATCCTTATTTTCAATATCAATTCTTAAATAATCGTTTTCCTGAAAATCCTTAATATAATAGTTTATTATTACTCCATTTGGATGATTTTCTCCATTTAGAAGTAGATTAGCTCCTCCACGGCTTTGTGATTGGGCCATTCTGTATGAGGCGTCAGGCTTAAACAATATAGCCTTATTATCCTTATTGTCATCATTTAATTGATGAAGTGGAGTAAGGTCATCTATAACCCAAAAACTTCTGCCGTGTGTAGCTACTACAAGATCATTCCCCTTTACTTGTAAGTCTCTTATTGAAGTTACAGGAAGATTCAATTGAAATGATGACCAAGTGTTACCATCATCAAAACTAATATACATTCCCCACTCAGTTCCTGCATATAATAGACCTTTTCTCTTTTTATCGCTTCTTATTACCCTTGTATAATAACTTGGCTCAATTCCATTGGTTATTAACTTCCAACTTTTTCCATAGTCTTCTGTTTTATATAAGTATGGAGTGTAGTCACCAAATTTATAGGAGCTTGCCGCAACATATGCTTTCCCCTTTTGAAATGGGCTAGGGTCTATACTATTAATCATATTTAATTTTGGTGATATTTTACTTGGGGGTGTTATTTCTTCCCACGTGTCTCCTCCATCTTTACTTATATGAATAAGTCCATCATCACTTCCAACCCAAATTACTCCAGGCTCTATTTCTGACTCTGCAATCGCGAATATGTTTGCATAATATTCTGCACCAGTGTTATCTTGAGTTATTGGTCCTCCTGAAGAAAGAATTGTTTCAGAAAGATTTCTTGTCAAATCTCCTGAAATTGTTCTCCAAGATTGACCACCATTTTCTGATAAATGAAGATAATTTGAACCTGCATACAATTTTTTTGGATCATTTGGACTAAACAATATTGGAAAATTCCAATTAAACCTATACTTCATGATTTCTGCCCCTGAGCCTGCAGGATTGTCAGGCCAAACGTTTACTGATCGTGTTTGACCACTTGAATGATCTTTCATCATCATATATCCCTTGTAAGTTCCACCAAATACTATTTCACTATTTAAAGGATCTGGCGCAAGATGTGCACTTTCCCCACCTGCACTTGGCTCCCAATCTCTTTCTGAAATATGTGAGGAACCAGATCTATGATTAATTCTAATTGTACTGTTATCCTGTTGAGCTCCATATATTCTATATGGAAAATGATTATCAGTTGTAACTCTATAAAATTGAGCTGTTGGTTGGTTTAAATAAGTAGTCCAATTTTCTCCTCCATCATTGGAAACTTGTGCACCGCCATCGTCAGCGATTACCATTCTCATATTATTATTTGGATCAATCCATAAATCATGATGGTCTCCGTGAGGGGCATTTTTTAATGTAAAGGATTTACCTCCGTCGGTGGAAACTCCATAACTTACATTCAATACATAAATTTTATCTTCATTCTGGGTATCAGCATATATTCTAGTATAGTACCAAGCCCTTTGCCTAAGTGCTCTGTTAGAATTAATTTTTTGCCAATTATTTCCACCGTCATCAGACCTAAATAAACCACCATCGTCAGCTTCAATCATTACCCATATTCTTTTTGAATTAACTGGAGATATTGTTACACCAACAATTCCCCATGGGAATGATGGTAAACCATTAAAGTTTGATATATCTTCCCATGTTTTCCCGCTATCATAACTTCTGAAAATTTTTGAGTCAGGGCCACCACTATCCATTCTGTATCCATTTCTTTTCATTTGCCATGTTGTTGCGTAAATAATTCTAGAGTTATTAGGATCTAAAGTAATATCCCCAATCCCCGCTTTATCAGAAACATATAATATTTTTTCCCAATTTATACCACCATCGGTGGACTTATATAAACCTCTTTCATTATTTTGTTTCCATAAATTACCTATCACACCAACATAAACAATGTCTGGGTTTTTAGGATGTATTCTAATTCTAGAAATATGCTCTGATTTAGGAAGACCTATATAATTCCATGTTTCCCCTGCATCAATACTTTTCCACATACCATGACCCGAGGATACATTTCCTCTTAATGTTTGTTCACCCTCGCCAACATAAATTACATTTGGATCTGATTCACTAACAGCCAATGCCCCGATACTTCCACCAAAGAATCCGTCGCTTATTGGGATCCACGTGTTTCCAGCATCTTCCGTCTTCCATACTCCACCTCCAGCCGTTCCCATGTAATATAGGTTTTGATTATTATTTACGCCAACAGCAGTACCTGCTCTACCCCCTCTAAAAGGACCTACCAGCCTATACTTAATTGAACTAAAAAGGTCTTGATCATATGTTAAGTTTAAAGTTTTACTTTGGCTAAATATGCTATTAGAGGTTATTATAGCAAAAGAAAGAAATAATATATTTTTCATTTTTTTTTATTTTTAAATTATTTAACTAGGTTAAGACAGCTAATATCTATGTCGGAATTTGGTTTTTCAAGAAATTCTCCCATAACATAATTTCTACAATTTTGATTTCCACCACCATGACCAGCTTCATTTAGTATATAAAGTTTATAATTATTAAGTGTTTCTACCATCTTATATGCATCTTCTGGTGGAGTTACAGGATCATACTTATTTACAGTAACTAAAGTTGGTACATCGGTTTTTTTTAATTTTTTATTGCTTGATTCCAATGATTCACTGTGGAAATCATTTAAATTAAGGTATACAGATGTAAAAAAGCCAAGCTTTGCTGGAAAAACATCATAATTTTTGTACACCATGTTAATTTGTTTCTCGGTTAAATTTATATCAAACATTTCATGTCGTTCTACAGCAAACCACATTGCATAATTATATGAGTCTCTAAATTCATTTTTGATCAAGTTTGTTATTAATTTATCACCTTTACCTGCTAATTCATCAATTAAAATTGGTACGTCTACTAATGCTGAATTTCTATAAAGAAGTCTTCTTATAAAATAAACACCCTCTTCAGCATTAACATAATAATTATTTTCATTAATCTCAAGGATAAGTGGTTCAATTTTAAGATTTTGAATAGTTTTTAAATATTTTTTTTTTAGATCTGGGTAATTAGACGAACATCGAATATTACTTTTACAATAATCAAATAATCTATTTATTGATCTTGAATATGCATCAAGTCTTCCAATGAGCATATCCCCACCATTCAGAGGATTTGGTGAATTTAATATAACAGCATTTAATTTATCTGGGAATAACTCTTGAATAACCCTACCTAATCTTGTTCCGTATGATGATCCGTACAAGTTATAAACATTAAAACCTAAGTTTTGCATAATCAAATTTAAATCAGAGGCTGATTGAAAAGTATTGTATAGACTTAGGTCAATTCCAAATTGATTTGATTCTGCAACATAATTTTTAAGCAATTTCTTAACTTCAATTTTCTCTTTATCAAAATTAAGATCCTTCCGAAAAATTGAAAAAAATTCATTATTTATATTTTTTAATTTTGATGAATACCCAATCCCTCTTTGATCAAAAATAACAACATACCGACTGTCGGATAAGGGACTATTTAACCAATAGTTTACCCTAGTTTGTGTAATAGCACTACCACCTGGCCCTCCAGTAAGAATTGCTAGAGGTATAAGTTTATCTTTTTTTTGTTTGTCAATTACAATAAATGAAATATCAATTTTCTTTTGATTTGATTTAAAATGATCATAAGGAACTTCAATAACTCCGCAACTATAATTAATATTTTCTTCAAGGTTAAATTTTTTACATGTAGATGTGTTTATTTGACCATTTAATAAACTACAAAATAAAGTAAAGATCAATATTTTTTTCATCATTAATATTTATTACAATATATTAAAAGGGTTAAAGAAAATTAAAAATACTTTGTAATTTTTTATTCATTAAATATATTTAATTAATTTAAAAATTATGCACCTAATAAAAAACTTACCTTTACTGATATCAGGAACTATTATAGGTATTATTTTATATCAGTCGCTGATGATTGCTCCCTCAGTTAATAAGCTTTTTGATACTCAAAATGCTAGTCAATACCTTAGATATATTTGGCCTAAATTCTTTGTTATTATTGGATCATTATCACTTGTTTCATTAATTATAATATACTTTTTTAATCCAAGTCAAAAAATTGTAAAAATATTATATGCTTTTAGCTTGGTTTCAATGATTATAAGTTATTTAATAATACCATTCATGAATGAGGCTAAAGATACATTAAACGAGAGCGGTTTTTTAATGCTTCACATACTTAGTATTCTTATAACAATAGTTACGCTCTTTGTGAATATTTTAATATATGTATATTGGAAATACTAAAATTTATATCTATTATTAACCTTTAAATTATTTCCTGCACTATCTAGTTATACCTTCAAGCATAAAAAGAAATGCATATTCCATTGCTACCTCTTTTAGCACCTCAAATCTTCCAGACGAACCACTGTGGCCTGTATCCATGTTTGTATGAAGTAAAATTAAACTTTTCCCTTTATTGTATTGTCTTAGTTTTGCTACCCATTTAGCTGGTTCCCAATATTGAACCTGGGAATCATGGAAGCCAGTTGTTACTAATGTATTTGGATACTCGGTCTCTAATATATTGTCATATGGTGAGTATGACTTCATATAATCATAATATTCTTCATCATTTGGATTACCCCACTCATCCCATTCACCAGCTGTTAAAGGTATACTGTCGTCGAGCATAGTTGTTACAACATCAACAAAGGGAACTGCAGCAATTACTCCATTATATAAATCTGGAGCCATATTCATTATCGCACCCATAAGTAAACCTCCTGCTGAACCGCCCTCTGCATATAAGTGTTCCTTTGAAGTATATCCTTTTTCAATCAAAAATTCTGAACAGCTAATGAAATCTTTAAAAGTATTTTTTTTACTTAACATTCTTCCATTTTCATACCATGATCTACCAAGATACTCACCTCCTCTAATATGAGCTATTGCAAAAACAAATCCTCTGTCTAATAAACTTAGCCTAATAGATGAAAATGAGGGATCTCTTGTGTATCCATATGATCCATAACCATATTGAAGAAGAGGTGTTTCTGGAGTTAATTCTGTTTTAACGTGTCTAACAATTGATATTGGGATTTTCACTCCATCATGAGCTGTAGCAAATATTCTTTCTGAAATATAATCATTCGAATTAAAGGTGCCTCCTAAAACTTCTTGTTGTTTCTTTACTTCCTCATTCTTGGTATTTAAATTATAATCTTTAATACTATTAGGTGTTGTAAGTGATGTAAAACTATATCTTAATAAATTAGTATTAAAATTAGGGTTATAACCAATTGAGGCTGAATATGTTTCATCTTCAAAGTCAGATTGACTACTTAAATCAATGTAGTAGTCTTCTTTACCATCCCAACTTTTTATTCTTATTTTTAAAAGACCATTTAATCTTTCTCCAATTACCATAAAATCACTAAAAAAGTCGGTATCTTCAATAAGAACATCATCTCTATGCGGGATTACATCTTTCCAATTTGATTTTTCAGTAGATGAGATAGGCGTTTTAACTAGTTTAAAGTTTGTGCTTTCATCTTTATTAGTTAATATATAAAACATATCCCCAACATGAGAAGGAGTATATTCAAGGCCTCTCTCCCTTTTTTGGATAATTTTAAAAGAGTCCATAGGGGTATTACTTGATAGATATCTGTATTCGTTTGACATGGTACTACTCGAACCAATCATAATATATTCTCTCGATTTAGATGGGTAAACAAACGTTGAAAAAGTTTCGTCTGTTTCTTCATAAACAAGCTTATCTTCATCTTGTTTTTCACCAAGTATGTGCCTAAAAATTTTATCTGATCTTAGGGTCTGTTCATCTTTTGAAGTATAGAACATTGTCTGACTGTCTGCTGCCCATGTTGCATATGAATTAACTCCATCAATTTTGTCAGAGTATATTTTACCGGTTGTTAAATCTTTAATTTTAATGGTATATATTCTTCTTGATAGAGTATCAACACCAAAAGCCATTTTTTTATTGTCAGGACTGACGCTTAGACCTGATATTTGATAATATTCATAGCCTTTCGCCAAAATGTTTACGTCTAATAATATTTCTTCATCTGCCTCGAGATCCATATATTTTCTTGTGTAAATAGGGTACTCTTTATTTTGTTCAAATCTTGTTATGTACCAATAATCATTTAAAAAATATGGAACAGAATTATCATCTTTTTTGATCCTGCTCTTCATTTCTTTAAATAAGTTATTTTGAAATTTTTCAGTTGATTTGAGTTCTATATCTTTATACTCATTCTCTTGATTTAGATACGAAATAACTTCTGGATTATCTCTTTGATTAAGCCAATAGTAGTTATCTGTTCTTACATCACCGTGAATTTCAAGTTTTTTTTCAACTTTCTTCGCAATAGGTGGGTCTACATTCATATTATTACAGCTATAAAGAAGTATTATACATAGTTTTATTATTATTTTTTTCATATTATTTTTTATTCTTCACATATTTTTCAAGCCACTGATCTTGTTCCCATAGAACATGATAGATACTCTCTTTTGATGAGTATCCATGACTTTCTTTCGGAAGCATTACAAGTCTTACAACTGCACCTAAACCTTTTAATGCATTAAAATATCTCTGACTTTGCATTGGATAAGTTCCAGAATTATTATCATCTTCACCATGAATTAAAAGAAGGGGTGTTTTCATTTTATCAGCATGCATAAAAGGCGACATCGAGTAATATACTTCAGGAGCTTGCCAATAACTTCTTTCCTCACTCTGAAATCCAAAAGGTGTTAGTGTTCTATTATATGCTCCACTTCTTGCAATTCCTGCAGCAAATAAATCACTATGCGATAAAAGATTTGCTACCATAAATGCACCATAACTGTGTCCTCCAACTGCAACTCTACTCCTATCAATATAGCCAAGCTCATCTACAGCATCAATAGCTGCCCTTGCATTCTCAACTAATTGACTTCTGAAATCATCATTTGGTTCATTAATATCTTCTCCGATAATTGGAAAAGATGCATCATCTAGTACAACATATCCTTTTGTAACCCAATAAACCATTGATCCATAATATGGATATGTAAATTCATTTGGGTTATTTATATTTTGACTAGCACTATTCTTGTCTTTAAATTCTCTTGGATATGCCCATAATATCATTGGCATTTTTTCTTTACTTGCCTTATTATATCCGATAGGCAAATAGAGAACTCCTGATAGATCTACATCATCATTTCTTTTATATGTGATTACCTCTTTGTTAACTTGACTAAGTTCTACGAATGGATTTTTAAAATCGGTAATTTTACTTATACTTCTTCCATTTAAATTCTTAAAATAATAGTTAGGGTAATCACTTTTAGATTCGATCCTTACTAAAATCTGATTATTTATAATATCAAAATCTAATAAGTTTTCAAGCTTATCAGTATAACTTGATTTGTATATTCTCTTAGTGGAAAGACTACTGAGATTTAGTCTATCTATAAATGGAAACTGTCCTTTTTCAGTGTAACCATCTCCCATCAAAATTAAACTGTTAGAGTCAATCTTTAGAACATTTTTATTATAAATATTTCTATCTGTCAAAAAAGATCCAGGATCACTGTAATTATCTTGATAATTTCTGTCAAAAATGATTATTGGTTCTTGATTTTCATTTGATGGATTAAATAAATAAGTCTTCTGATTTCTATTTTTTATCCAATAATCAATAGCTATTGCATTTGTTTTATCTCCCCATATTACTCTTCTTAATCGATTAATACTTCTAAAAATTGAATTACCATCTCCTTCAAATGGGGCTTTTAATTCATATAATTCATCTCTAAACTCTACCTCTTTTGAAGGATCACCGTTATCTAAAGCAACTATATAAGTTATAGTAGAGGGCTTATCCATTCTCCAAGAAAAATTTCTTTTTCCATTAAAAACAGCATT
>CESN01044883.1_pt1 | contig 10062 bp, 8 predicted proteins | sample 531181 | NCBI WGS metagenome assembly CESN01 (sample SAMEA2621990, study PRJEB7988) | marine metagenome | isolation source: saline water (ENVO:00002010), including
GTTGGAAACAGCAAAGTGCTTTTAGGAATATCTGGCGGTGTTGATTCGTCTGTTGCAGCAGCTTTATTGCACAAAGCAATTGGGTCAAAACTTGAGTGTATTTTTGTAGACAATGGTCTTCTTAGAAAAGATGAAGCGAGGCAAGTTAAAAGAGACTTAAAAAAAGCTTTAGGTGCGAAAATAAACTTTGTAGATTCAGAAAATCTTTTTTTGAAAAACCTAAAAGGGAAAACTGATCCTGAAGAAAAGCGAAAAATAGTTGGCAAAACTTTTGTAGATGTTTTTTTAAAAGAAGCCAAAAAGTTAAAAAAGGTCGAATACTTAGCCCAAGGGACTATTTATCCTGACGTTATAGAATCTTCCGGTGTCAAAGGAGGAAAAGCCCACATAATTAAGTCACATCATAATGTGGGAGGCCTGCCTGAGTATCTAAAATTACCCTTAGTTGAACCCTTAAACACTCTATTTAAAGATGAAGTTAGAAAGATTGGCCTAGTATTAGGTTTGCCAAAGACTTTGATCGGAAGGCATCCTTTTCCAGGACCAGGCTTGGCTGTCAGAATCTTAGGAGAAATAACCAAGGAAAAGTTAGAAGTGTTGAGAGAGGCAGATCAAATATTTGTTGATGAATTAATTAATGCAAATTTATACAATAAAGTTAGTCAGGCTTTTGCAGTATTTATTCCTGTTAAAAGTGTTGGCGTTGTAGGTGATGCTAGAAGATATGAGTATGTGATAGCACTCAGAGCGGCTGAAACAGTTGACTTTATGACTGCGAAAGCATCAAAAATTTCACATAATTTACTAAACAAAGTATCTGATCGGATTATTAATGAAATTCCAAAAGTTTCTAGGGTAGTTTATGACATCTCTAGTAAACCACCAGCCACTATAGAGTGGGAATAAGAAAATGCTAAGAAATATTTTTATTTATTTAATCATTTTTAATTGTAGCTTTATTGCTTCTAACCCTATAGACGAAATAACTTTTAAGCATTCGGATAATCTTCACAACTTTTATATTGAAATCTCTGGCGGAACAAAAGAAAAATGGGAAATAAATAAAAAAACTGGTCTCTTAGAAAAGGACCAAAAAAATGGCAGAGAAAGGATAATTAATTTTTTAGCTTACCCTGGTAATTATGGTTTTGTGCCTCAAACTTTATCAGGAGACGGAGATCCTATTGATTTAATTGATCTAGATGAATCTTTACCTAGAGGTAAATTCAAAGAAATAAAGGTAATAGGAGCTATTTATTTTGAAGACAAAAAAGATAAAGATTATAAGTTTATTGGCGTATCTCCATCTGGCACTTTTAAAGATATAAATTCTATTGAAGATTTACTCTATGAAAGGCCTTCAGTTTTAGAAATCTTAAAAACATGGTTTTCATCATATAAAAAGCCAGGGAAAATGATTTTTTTCAGATATATAGATAAAGAAGAAGCTTTGACTATCTTAGATGATGCTCATAAAAAGTGGGTAAGAAAAAAAAGGAAAAATTTAATTAGCAAACCTCTAGCTACTATTGAGTGAGAGTAAAACGAACTTTGAATAAGGAAGATCTTAGGTCTTGCTTTAAACTATGGTTAAATGAAATGTGATAAAAAGAATATTCCTACTTCAAATAATAAATTTTTATAAAATGACATCAAAATGAATATGAATGAATTGCTTCAAAATAGTTCTAGTGCTCTCACCACAGGAGGGTCAATTACAATACTAAGTATACTAATAGCACTTTCTGTTAGTTTAGTATGTGGGTTTTTTATTGCTTATATATACAGAACTCAATATCAGGGGGTTTTGTATCATCAGAGTCATGCAACCTCTCTTATTCTTATTTCATTAGTAACTACAATGGTAATAATGGTTATAAGTGGAAATCTTGTTCTATCATTAGGTATGGTTGGAGCTCTCTCAATTGTAAGGTTTCGAGGTGCAATTAAGGAGCCTCTGGACATAGTTTATTTATTCTGGGCGGTTGGTGTTGGCATTGCTAATGGCGTTGCTTATTTTTCTGTATCCATAATTTCATCTTTATTTATAGGACTGGTTCTTATTTATCTCAAAAGAAGCATTGTAAAAATAGAATCTAAGCTATTAGTAATAAACTGCATTACTTCTAATGCTAATGAAATTATAGATGCAGTAGAGTCTCTTCCTGGCAAATCAACTCTTAGGAGTAAGTCTGATGGCGATAGTGAATCAGAATTAGTTTTTGAGCTCCTGTCTTCTAGCAAGGATGTGTCATTTGAAAAGCTCAATGATCAAAATGGAGTTATAAAACTAAGAATACTTAATTACGCTGCCAATAACTAAAAAATTTTCTATGAGCAATAGACTAAGAGTCATACTTTTAATTCTTTTAGGTTTGCTGCTGTACGTTAGTTTTTTTTTATTAATTAACAATTACAAATTCTTCAACTCTTATAATGAAGCGGAGAAAGGATCTAGAATTTTACCAACCTATAGGCAACTTGATAGTATTGCTAATAACTTTGACTTATCTAAAACAATCATTCCAAGGGGTAACTTTCAAGATAAGAATTCTGCAAACTTGTCCTTATCGTACAACGATCTAATATTTTTCAGAGACTTTTATTTTAATTCTCTTAATTCTCAGGGCTTTCTGTCAGATCGTAATAATGAATGGAGAAAAGCAAAAATTGCTTTTCCTGATATGGAAAAAGCAAAAGTAAAAATTAAAATCCATGGAACCTCTCAAACTCCTATAAGAAAATCAGTTTCATATTTTGATGATTTGTTCTTAAGGGTTAAGAATAAAATATTCAAAACGTTAGGCTCTTCAAGAAGAGATTCATATGGAATTGATGATATAGATATCTCTCAAAGGGGTTATGCATTTAAGGTAAAATTTAGAGATGGTGAGGTCTATAAAGGCAAGGAAAGGTTAAATTTTCTTGCTCCTTATGACGACTGGACCACCTCAACTAATTCTCTAAATAAATATATAAATTCACTCGGAATAATAACGACTTATGGAGATTATGTTAATTTTTTTGTAAATGGGACTGATATTGGACTTTATTTGGCTGTTGAGAACATTGACAAAAATTTGCTAGAGAGAGATTTTCAAATTACAAATTATGCAATATTAAAAAATAATGATGATTGGTCCAAAGCATGGGAAAGTCATTATTCTTCAACAATGCTGACGTCTTTTGATATTGAACAAAAAGGAGAATTAAAAACACAAGAAATAGCACTATTCCAAATTAAAAGGTTATTTGAGGCAATAGAGAATTCTGATTTCACAAAAATTAAAAAACTTGTTGATGTAGATTATCTAGCAAAAGTTTACGCTCTCACCTTACTAACTGGAGATTTTCATCCACTTGGCGGCGATAACTTAAAATATGTCTATGACCTTGCAAAAGGGACATTTTCTATAGTCTACCGCCTTGAAGGCAGACCATTAAAAATGAAATTTTCTAATAATAAATTACAAAATAAATATGGGCAGAATTTATTACTTGAAAAGTTAGCAACACAAGACTGGTTTAGAGAAATTTCCAACAACTATTTAAGGCAGATTTCTAATGATGAAGATTACATTTTGGAAATGTTATTCCAAGAGTATTCTCAATTTGAAGAAATTGCATCTAAGTCCCGACACTCATCACGAGATTACTACTTTCATTATTTAAGGGACCTTGAAGTTGTTAAATCAAACCTTAGCATAATAAAAAAAATTACTGTCAATGACTTAGAATTTAAGCAATATAATCAGTTTAAACATTATTTAAAAAAAATGGTTCCATCCGAGTATGCAAAAGCTTTCATTACTATAGAAAAGAGAGAAAATTCAAATTACCTTAATATATTAAATGACTCAAAATTGAGCTTAGATCTTTTGTCAATACATTCTTGTGCAGGAGTCAATCATATTTTTGAAGTTGCAAAGATTATACCTCCAGCAATTTATAACAATGAGAATGGTCTCATAAAGAATTCACATAACAGAAGTTATGAGATTCCTTTTTCTTGTATTGAAGGAGCTGAAATACTAAAAGGTGAATCTAAAACCAAGCTCATGCCGAAGGACATATATATTAATTACTCAAGGCCATTTAGAGTAATAGAAAGTGAAGGCTTAGAGCAATTTGGGCACTCTCTAGAAAAGATCATTTCAATAGATAATAAGATTGAAAAATATATTGTAAGAGCCGGTAATTATAATATTGAAAATAATATTATCTTTCCAGATAATGTTGATGTTGTTTTTGAGCGCGGTGCAGAAATATTTCTCTCTGAAGGAGTTTCAATTTACATAAAAGGGAGTTTCACTGTTGAAGGCACAAGAAGCCAGCCCGTAATATTAAAAAACCTTAACAATAAACCTTTTGGTTCAATAGCAATCAAAGGTACCAGCATAAAACCTTCAAAAGTAAAAATTAATAATTTACATCTAAGCGGTGGATCAGAATCTATTTTGGATGGTACGTACTTTAGCAGTCAGCTATCAATTCATATGGCAGAAGTTATTATTGAAAATTCTTCTATTAAGAATAGCTTTTCAGACGACGGGCTAAATATTAAAAACTCTAAAGTAGAAATCAAATATAATCTATTTGAAAACAACTCCGCTGACCAGGTGGACTTGGATTTTGTTTATGGGAATGTATCTGACAATGTATTTAATTTTATAGGTAGTCATGAGGGTAAATTAACAGATGGTCTAGATATAAGCGGCTCCGTTTTAAATATTAACAATAATTTGATGCAAAACATGTCAGATAAAGGTCTTAGCGTTGGAGAAAAGTCACGAGCTAATATTTTTGATAACGTCATCAAAGAAAATAACATAGGTATTGCTCTAAAAGATGAGTCTAAGATATGTTTAAAACACAATTCTGTTCTAAAAAATTCAGATGATCTGTTGTTATACATAAAAAAGAATATGTACAAGATGCCTGCTCTTTTTATAGATGATCAGAGTATGGATTTAAAAAATAAGACTTGGCGAGATTGCGTAGTCCAGGACTTTATAGATATATGAATGACGAAGTCAAACGCACAGAACATAAGTATTACATACCATTAAAATATGTTGAGGATTTAAAGTTTTGCCTCGGCAAGGTTATGCTAGAGGATAAAAATAATAAAGCAGCTGGGGGGTACAAAATTACAAGTCTGTATTTTGATACCCTGGACGACCTGGACTTCAAACAGAAACTTGACGGCATTATATATAGAGAAAAATATAGGATAAGAATTTACGATTCTGACAAGCTATTTGGTAAATTTGAAGTAAAGAGAAAACTCAATCAGGTGATTGAAAAGATATCTATTGAGTTATCGGAAAGTGATATCCAAAATATTATTTCTGGTAATTACTCCATACTAAAAAAGTACCCTGATCTTGCTTATGTCGCCTACAGAATGAAATATAAGATTTATAAACCAAAGACTATTGTTGAGTATTTAAGGCAAGCTTACTATCTACCTATAAATAATATCAGAGTAACAGTTGATTCAAACTTATCCAGTTATGGCTTCAAGAATGAATTTTCTAATATTCAATCTTTAAAATCTAATAAAATTCAAAAATTAGGATACGAGATATTAGAAGTTAAATTTAATGGGTCCTTACCTAGTTCAATATCGGAAATGCTTTCAGCCTTTCCAATAAGACAATCTGCAATTAGTAAATATGCCCTTAGCAGAGTTGACAATAATACTGAGCCTATGGGAGATAATCCTGTTATTCCCTTTTAAAGGTTTCAGAGGGGGGATCACTCATTGAGTGGGGGTAATTAAATCTTTTATAAATTCATCGAAAAGATTAGATAGTCTTTGAGTTGATTCTTCAGGAACTAATGAATTGCTTTCCTGAGGTTATGTTAATTTTGACTTTTCTAGGAGAAAGTCTATGGTAAGTAAATTTTTAAAGGAAATATGTTTGTTTTATAACTTCTCAGCCGGGGAACCAACATAGGTACCGGATTCAGTTATTGAATGAAGAATCAATGAACCTGCGCCTATCGAAGTATTTTTAGTTATTATTAGTCTTTTATCTGCTGTGCCATTAACGATGGAAGAGTTAGTGCCCAAAAATGAATATTTTCCAATATTTACATAACCTGAGATATTTACCCCTGGTGAAATATTAACAAAATCTTCAATAATACAATCATGACCAATAGTTGCATTTAGATTTATTATTTGAAAATTTCCTAAAATGACTGAATTCGCGCAGCGAGCTCCAGCGCAGATTATCAAGCCTTTCTTTTTGAATATTTCGTCCTCAGTAGATATTCCAAAAGATGCGGAAGGATGTATCAGATTAATCCAATTTAAATTTTCGTATTTTTTAAATATTTTTTCTCTAATTTTGTTTGAAGCTACTCCAATTGCAAATCCATCAAAGTCTCGTAAATTTAATTTTCCTTCTTCAATATATTCATATTTTGTCTCTAATAAGTCTTTAGAATTATTCTTCTTGATAAATATGAAATCATGATTCAAAGAATAAGCTAAATCTGCAATGTCTCTCGCATGACCTGATGAACCAAAAATTCCTATTTTCACTTAATAATTTCGAAACAACGAATTTTACTATAATTTTACAAAATTGGGCTGTAGGCTTCCTTGGTCGCGAAGATTAGTATAGATTTCTTTATATAAAACAATAAAGTTAGAAGCTTTTTTGATCATGATTACAAATCATTAAAAGCTTTCTTTATTATACCTTTTAGAATGACAGTCTTTAATATTTCAAAAATCTTCTCAGTCGCACCACCATCACCATAAGGATTAATAACATTATTTAATTTACTCTTAAATTTTTGTGAAAAAATGTTTTCTATCGAGCTTTTTATTTCATTCTTTTCAAAGTTGCAATGAATAATGCTAGACGCCATAAGTCTGCCTTTTTGTCTATCTCCAACGTTGACTGTTGCAGTCTTTAAGCTTGGAGCTTCAGTAATTCCGCTTGATGAGTTGCCTATTACTCCATCTACATTTGCTAAACAAGATAAATAAACTTCATTACCCAGAGATTCATAAGTCTTTGCATTAGGATGATATGCAGCAAAATCTTTCATTTGTTTTCTAATACTTTGATTTCCTGGATCAGCATTAGGCAAAGTTATAATAATATTTGCATCATTAAACTCAGAAAGCGCATGGAGTAATTCTTTTGTCTCTTTGTCAAAATTTGTTTCATTAAGAGTAACTGGATGCAAAGTAACTAAAAGATTTTTGTCCAGAAATGAAAATCCTAAAGACTTTTCTAAGACTCTTTTGGGTAATATTTGTGTTCTTTTTAATACATCCACACCCAGTCCACCAACAGTGTGAACATTAGAAGGCAATTCTCCAAGCTGTATAACTCTTTTTCTATAAACATCATTTGATACAAAGTGTAGATGTGACATTTTAGTAACTGAGTGTCGTATCGCCTCATCAAATGCTCCTTCAGTAATTTCCCCACCATGTATGTGTGCAACAGGAATCTTAGAGATAAGAGCTGAGATTGCGGCAGAAAGGATTTCGTATCTATCACCCAATAATACAATTATGTCAGGATCTAAAATTTCATAAGCTTTGGTAAATTCTTTTGTTCCTATTCCTATGGAATTAGATATAGATTCTTTTGTATCATTTAGAAGATTTAAATCTATTTCAAAATTGGGACTGAAGCCTTTTTCTCTTATTTCATTTACAGTGTAACCATGATTTTTAGATAAATGTGATCCCGTAGCAATTATTTGAAGCTCTAGAGTTTCATCTCTATCTATTTCTTTCATCAAAAACTGAAGAAGACCAAATTCTGCTCTTGAACCTGTGACAACTAAGATTTTTCGAGTCATATTTCAATTAATTCGTCTTTCACGAACTTTCTAATGGCCTTGCGACCTAATATCTCACCTATTTTCATTGGAGATAAGCCATTACCGGGTCTTTTGATGCTCAAATTTTTTTTAGTAAATCTGTCACCTTTTTTTATTAATTTATTAGCAACGAGTGATTTCCGCACTATAGATTTATTTTTCATTTCTGATTTTGTTGGTATTTTTTTGCTATGACCTAAGCTTTTTTCAACTAAACGGATAGAACTCACCATACTCTTCAATTCTTCAGGATCGAGACTAGCTTTGTGGTCTGGGCCAGGAAGGCCTTTATCAAGAGTAAAATGCTTCTCTATGACTGAAGCACCTAAAGCCGTTGCAGCTATGGCCACCTCAATACCTTCAGTATGGTCAGAGTATCCAACTTTAGTTCTAAAAACTTCTTTTAAAGTATTCATAGCTTTTAAGTTAACTTCTGAAAAAGGCGCTGGATATTCGGTTGTACAATGGAGAAGAGTAATCTTGGTTCTTTTAGTGCCACTGTTTTCTATGACTCTAATAGCATCTTCTATTTCCTCCAGAGTTGCCATACCAGTTGAAAGAATTATTTCTTGATTATAACTTCCGATGAGACTCAAATAAGGGAGATTAGTTATTTCTCCAGAAGGGATTTTAAATAATCCTAAGTTGAGTCTTTTAAGAAAACGTGTACTCGGTAGATCAAATGAGGTAGAAAAAAATTTTATTTTCTTTTTCTTGCAGTGCTTCAATAAAATCTGATGGTCTTTCTTACTGAGCTCCAGTTTTTTTACCATTTCTAGTTGTGATTCTTTGATACCAGTATTCTTTTTCTGGTATGGGGCTTTTTCAGCAAAAGAAGAGATTACTTGGTTGGATTGAAAGGTTTGAAACTTAACATAGTCTGCTTTAGCTTCTGCTGCTGCATCGATCAGCTGCTTAGCCATATCTACATCACCGTTATGGTTTACACCTGCTTCTGCAATAATTACTACTTTCTTATTTGTTTTTCTCATAAGATCAACATTTCTCTGGCGTTAGAAAATTTCAAGTAAATTGATAATCTAAAACTAGTTCACTAGTTTACGATAATTTTGCAAAATTCTTAAATTCCTTTAAATAAAGGGTTTCAGAGGGTATTACTCATTAAGTGGGAATAATTTTAAAAAATAAACATCTGTTGCTTATATAATATTTTAAATGTAGTTTTTAAAGGAATGGACAATTATGATTGAGAAAAATGAAACTTTTGGAGGTACGTGGCCTTATAAACCTAATTTCTGTAAATCTGCCGGTTTTAAACAGCATTATGTCGATGAAGGTCCTAGAGACGGAGAAGTGATAATTTGTCTGCATGGCGAACCGACTTGGGGATATTTATATCGAAATTTTATACCTCATTTATCTCAACATTACCGAGTGATTGTTCCCGACCATATGGGTTTTGGCAAAAGTGAGACGCCACAAGATAAAGTCTATACTCTAAAAACGCATGTAGAGAATCTTGTTGCTTTAGTAGAATCACTTGACTTGAAGAATATAACTTTTGTTTGTCAAGATTGGGGTGGACCAATTACTGGTGCCTATGCAATTCGATATCCAAACAGAGTGAAAAGAGTTGCTCTTTTAAATACTCTTTTTGGCTTCGGCAGTCCACCATCCAATTCTGAGCCAACAGAGTGGTTCCAGTGGATTGCTAAACATCATGAAGCAGGAACTCTTGAGGGTATTTTAGGTGAACTTGGTTCAACAATTTTATCAGTTATGAAAATCATTGGCTTTGAAAATTCTTCTATCGTGAATTCGGATTGGATTAGAGCTTATTCTTCACCATTTCCAGATCGCGCTTCTTGCAAAGGCGGTATTGAATTTCCTTTAGACATACACCTACAAAGAGCATTTGAATACATTATAGAAGGTCTCGAAACTGGAAATATAGATGCTTTAAAGGCGAAACCTGCAATGCTTGCTGTGGGTCTTAAAGATCGTGCAATACGTCCAGAAAATCAGATCGCTGACTTCAAGGGTTTGTTCTCTGATGCACCTATCAATACTTTTGAGCAAGCTGGACATTTCTGTCAAGAGGATATTCCTGAAATTTTAGTGCCCTTAATACATCAATTCATTCAGGCCAATCCTTAATTTAATAGATTTTTTTACTGAGGTTTAAATCTTTTGTCTGCAAAAATATATTTTTACTTTGATTTCATATCTCCATACTCCTAT
>CESN01069593.1_pt1 | contig 10047 bp, 9 predicted proteins | sample 531181 | NCBI WGS metagenome assembly CESN01 (sample SAMEA2621990, study PRJEB7988) | marine metagenome | isolation source: saline water (ENVO:00002010), including
CCAGCCATGATACTATCTTGGTTATTTGCTTTGATAATGTTGCATAAAAACATCTCCCTGCTTTCCGCTGGTTGGATGCATATGAAGTTACTACTCGTGGTGTTTTTGACGGTCTACCATTTTTATTTAGGGTCATGTTTAAAAAAATTTAGAAATGACAATAATACTAAAAGTTCAAAGTTTTTCAGAATAACTAATGAAATACCTACTATATTACTAATTTTAATTGTTTTTCTAGCCATTTTAAAGCCCTTCTAGACTTGAAATTATATTAACAGCATATATATTAACTCTATCTTATTAAATTATCCCACACTATGAATATACAAGAATTAAAAAGCAAAACATCTGAAAACCTTATTTCCGAAGCAGAAAAGTTAGGAATAGAAAATGCTAGTACGCTTAGAAGACAAGAGATTTACTTTGCAATATTGAAAAAATTAGCTGAAAAAGAGGAAGAAATAACAGGCGGTGGAGTTCTTCAACTTCTTCAGGATGGATTTGGTTTTCTAAGAGCAATGGAGTCAAACTATTTACCAGGTGCAGATGACATATATGTAAGTCCAAGCCAAATAAGGAGATTTGGATTGAGAACTGGAGACACTATTGAAGGCCCAATAAGAGCGCCTAAAGAAGGTGAAAGATACTTTGCATTGTTGCAAGTGAATAAAATTAATTTTGGAGAACCACAAAATGTTAGACACAAAATCGCTTTCGATAACCTGACACCACTCTATCCTAATAAACAACTAGTTATGGAAGTTGAAACTAATAAAATTGAAAAAAAAATAGATTTAACTCCAAGATTAATAGATTTGGTAAGTCCAATAGGTAAAGGCCAAAGGTCTCTAATTATATCTCCCCCAAAGGCTGGAAAAACTATGATATTACAAAGTATTGCAAATTCTATAACTGCGAATCATCCAGAATGTTATCTAATGGTTTTATTAATTGATGAAAGACCAGAGGAGGTAACTGATATGCAAAGAACAGTTAAAGGCGAAGTTATAAGCTCGACATTTGATGAGCCAGCACAAAGACACGTAGCAGTAGCTGAAATGGTAATCGAAAAGGCAAAAAGGTTGACTGAACATAAAAAAGATGTTGTCATTTTATTGGACTCAATAACTAGATTAGGAAGGGCTTATAATGCTGTCGTGCCTAGTTCTGGAAAAGTATTAACTGGAGGTGTTGATGCCAACGCTTTACAGAGGCCGAAAAGATTTTTTGGTGCAGCTAGAAACATTGAGGAAGGAGGATCGTTGACAATAATTGCTACAGCATTAATAGATACAGGCAGCAGAATGGATGAGGTAATTTTTGAGGAATTTAAAGGTACAGGTAATAGTGAAACTATTTTAGATCGAAAAATATCTGAAAAAAGAATTTATCCAGCAATGGATATTACAAAATCTGGCACAAGAAGAGAGGAATTACTTTTTAGCAAAAATGATCTTCAAAAAATGAATGTTTTAAGGAGAATTATTGCTCCTATGGGATCAATGGATGCTATTGACTTTATTAACTCCAAACTTAAAAATACTAAAAATAATGCAGAGTTTTTTAATTCAATGAATAAACCTGTTTAAAGCTTAAAAATTTTTTTAAGTCTAGTAAGATAATTTTTTTATGGAATTAATAAAGGAAATTGAAAAAGTTCATAATAATATAAAAATAAAAAATTATAAAGAAGCTGCACAAAGGTGCAATAGGCTTATAAAAAAATATCCCGATAACGCGTATTTATACAACTTGGCAGGTTTAGCTTTACAGCAATTTCAAAGAGTGAAAGCATCAGTAAGTTATTTTCAAAAAGCCATTGACTTAGAACCAAAAAATGTTGCAGCTAAGAACAATCTTGCAAATACTCTAAAAGTTTTAGGAAAATTTGATTTAGCAGAAAAGTTATATAATGAAGTTTTAAAATTAGATCCAAATCATATTAAATGTCTAAATAATTATGCAAATTTAAAATCCCACTTAGCTGATTATAAAGGTGCAATTGAATTCTATAACAAAGCCCTAAAAGTTGAACCAGATAATATTACCGTGCTTATGAGTTTGGCAAGTGCATACCATAGTATTGCAAATTTTGACAAAGCAATTGAAATAATTAATAAAATATTAAAAATTAATCAAAATATTATGTCTGCACACAAGCTTCTAAGTAGCATAAATGATTATAAAGTTGACAGCAGCCATTTAGATAAAATGTTACTTCTGTCTAAACAAAACAATTTAAAAAATGACCAAAAAATTGATTTATTTTTTGCTATTGGAAAAGCACAAGAAGATATTGGAGAATATGAAAATTCATTTCAATCATTCAAACTAGCTAACAAATTTAAGAGGGAAATTATTAATTTTGATATTAATAAAGAAAAGGAATTATTTATAAGTATTAAAAATGCATTTTCAGATTTAGATTTATCAAAGAAAATTAATAATAACTTCAAAGAAAAAATAATATTTATCTGTGGTATGCCTAGATCTGGGACTACTTTAGTAGAGCAAATTATAGCTTCAAATAGTAATGTTGATGGGGCTGGAGAACTTTTTTATTTACAACAAGCTGTTAAAGATAACTTTATCAATGATAATATAATAGACAAAAAAGCTTTGTTGGAAGATATTAATGCTGAGAGAATAAAAGTTGCAAAAGACTATTTTGATTTACTTAAAATTCACTCTTTAAAGAATTCAATAGTAACTGATAAAGCTCCACAAAATTTTAGATGGTTAGGTTTTATAAAAATTTTTTTTCCAAATTCGAAAATAATACATTGTACAAGAAATCCAAAAGATACGTGTTTATCACTTTATAAAAACAGTTTTGCCTCAAGTGATATGAACTGGTCATATTCTGATAGTGATATCGCTAATTATTATAATTTGTATAAAAATTTAATGAAATTTTGGAATTCAATAATGGGAGATAGTATTCATGAGCTTAATTATGAAAAACTGGTTAATTATAAAGACGATGAAATAAAAAAAATGTTAACCTTTTGTGAATTAGAACATCAAGAGTCATGTTTTAATCATCATAAAAACACTTCAACTCCCATAAAAACTGTAAGTGTTACACAAGCTAGAAATCCAATATATTCTAGCTCAGTGAATAAAAATGAATTCTATAAAAACAATTTAAATCATATGTTTAGTCTGCTAGATTAAAATGATTTAAAATGACTATTTACGCACTTTCTACTGGACCAGGTCAATCAGGATTAGCAGTAATAAGGGTTTCAGGGCCCGATTGTAAAAACATAGCTTCACGGATGATTTCAGGCAAAATTCCCAAACCAAGAGTCGCTTCTTTAAGAAACATCAATAAAATTAGCTCAAATGAACTCATCGATAAAGGTATTGTGTTATGGTTCCCTGGCCCTGAGAGTTATACTGGCGAGGATCTTTTAGAATTCCATGTTCACGGAAGCAGAGCTGTTATAGAAGCAGTGCAGAGTTCATTATCCAAAATTGAGAATTGTAGAATTGCAGAACCAGGTGAGTTTACAAAAATTGCTTTTGAAAATGGTAAAATAAATTTACTTGAAGCTGAAAGCATTGGGGATTTAATTTCCTCCGAAACAGAAATACAAAGACGACAAGCTTTAGATATAATGTCTGGTTATAACGGCAAAAAGTATGAAAATTGGAGGGATAAACTTTTAAAAGTTTTATCAAATGTTGAGGCTAAAATAGATTTTCCTGAAGAAGATCTTCCAGAAGATATCCTTAATGAAATTAAATATGTTTCGCTAGAAGTCAAAAATGAAATTAACAAAGTTTTAGATGACCAAAATGTGGGAGAAAGAATTAGAGAAGGTTACAAGATAGCTATTTTAGGACCGACTAATGCAGGCAAGTCATCATTATTAAATTATATTTCCAGACGTGAAGTTGCAATAGTTTCAGAGATAGCAGGAACTACGAGAGATGTAATTGAAGCTCATTTAAATATCGATGGATATCCAGTTATAATGTCTGACACTGCGGGGATTAGGGATGCAAATGACGAAATCGAAAAGAAAGGAATTAAATTAGCTTTGAAAAAGGCTGAAAAAGCAGATCTAAATATTGTTGTTATAGAGCCAAAAAGTGGTTATTTCACTGGTGTTTTGAAAGGTTTAATTAACTCAGATAAAACTATATTGGTCGTTAATAAGTCTGATCTTGGAGTAGATAAGCTTGAGAAAGAATTAAAAAATTTTAATCCTATTTATGTGTCAATTAAAAATGAGAAGAACGTAGATAAAATAATATTTGAGATAAGGAATAAACTAAAAAATAAATTTATATCAACAGAAAACACAATTATAACACGAGAGAGGCATAGACAACATTTAATAAATTGTGTGAAACATTTAGAAGATTTTGAAAAAAAAAACGTTCCAAATGACTTTGATAAAGCAGCTGAGGATTTGAGGCTGGCTACTAGGCAATTAGGTATGATAGTTGGTAAAATTGACGTTGAAGAAATATTAAGTTCAATATTTAATGATTTCTGTATAGGTAAATAAGCATTGATTTATAATGTTTTTTTGACACTTTAAAGTGTTTTCTTGTAAATTTTAATATCATTAATAAATTACAGTTATGAAAAATGATTTGTCGTTTGATGTAGTTGTAATAGGAGGAGGTCATGCTGGTTGTGAAGCCGCTACTGCATCAGCAAGACTTGGTGTTAATACAGCTTTATTTACGCATAATATAAACACGATAGGTGAAATGTCATGTAATCCTGCTATAGGAGGATTAGGCAAAGGTCATTTAGTTAGAGAAATAGATGCCCTTGATGGTGTGATGGGCGATATAGCCGATAAGTCTGGCATACAGTTTAGACTATTAAATAGAAGTAGGGGACCAGCTGTCAGGGGACCTAGGACGCAAAGTGATAGGTCGTTGTACAAGAAATATATGAGAGAAAAACTTGTAAACTATTGTAATTTAAGCATATTTTCTGATCCTGTAATTAAGTTCATTTTTGAAAAAGAAACCATAAGTGGATTTGTTACTAAGTCAGGAAAAAAAATAAAATCTTTAAAGATTATCCTAACAACCGGTACTTTTTTAAATGGTCTTATACACATAGGAAATAAAAGAACTCCTGCCGGAAGATACAACGAAAAACCCTCAACTGGTTTAAGCGAGCAATTAGAAAAGTTTAATTTTAAAATTGGTAGATTAAAAACAGGCACTCCTCCTAGACTTGATGCACGTACAATTAATTTCCAATGTTTAGAGGAACAGCGTGCAGACGAACATCCTTATTTTTTTTCATTTTTAACAAAGAGAAATATTAATAATCAAATCTCATGTAGGATAACTTATACTAACGAAAAGGTACATCAAATCATTTCCAAAAATATAAAAAGAAGTGCTATGTATTCAGGAAATATAAAAGGTGTGGGCCCAAGATATTGTCCCTCTATAGAAGATAAAATTAAAAAGTTTGCTGATAAACAAAGACACCAAATATTTCTTGAGCCTGAAGGGCTTAAAGACAATACTATTTATCCAAATGGAATATCAACATCTTTACCCTCCGATATACAACATGAAATATGCAGTAAAATCAATGGTTTAGAGAATGTTAAAATTCTAAGGCCAGGTTACGCAATCGAGTATGATTACGTTGACCCGAGAGAGCTTTTCTTAACACTCGAGACAAAAAAAATAAAGAATCTATTTCTGGCTGGACAAATTAATGGAACTACTGGTTATGAGGAGGCTGCAGCACAAGGTTTAATTGCAGGCGCAAATGCAGCTCTTGCTGTTTTAAAGAAAGAGCCGTTCATACTAGATAGGTCCGACGCTTATATTGGTGTTATGATAGATGATCTCGTGACTAAAGGAGTAGCAGAACCTTACAGAATGTTTACTTCACGAGCAGAATACAGATTATCATTGAGATCAGATAATGCAGACATCAGACTTACGGAAAAAGGTATAAACTTTGGACTAGTTTTAAAAGAGAGAAAAATGAAATTTTTGGAAAAACAAAGATATCTAAATTTAACTCAAGCTAAGATGGATAAATTAACGATTACACCCTCAAAGGTATTTAAACATGGAATTAAGGTAGCTAAAGACGGCATAAGTAGATCAGCTACACAAATATTAGGACAAAAATCTGTTAGTATGCAAAAAATAAGAGAAATATGGCCTGAAATTGCATACGTTTCACGTGAAATTGACGAACAAATTGAAATTAATTCTCATTATAAAGGTTACTTAAAGAAACAAAAATCAGATATTCTGGCATTTAAACGTGATGAAAGCCTGATTATTCCTAAAAACATAAATTATGACAGCTTTTCAGGTCTCTCAAATGAGGTTAAATCAAAGTTTAAAAAAATTAAGCCTAAAACTATGGGTCAAGCGCTCAGAATTGACGGGGTCACGCCTGCAGCTGTATATATTTTGTTGTCTCATCTAAAAAGAAAGTCTATTAAGCATATAGCTTGATTGATTCGAATATTTTAAATTTTAATAATTTTTTTTCCAATGATGTTTCACGTGAAACATTGTCAGAGCTTGAGATTTATACAAATGAAATTTTAAAAAAAAATAGAGATCAAAACTTAATTAGTAGAAGCTCAGAAAATATAATAAAATCAAGGCATATTTACGATAGTGCACAAACTATTGATTTTATTGATAAAAATGATATTAAAATATGCACTGATATTGGGTCAGGTGCGGGGTTACCTGGAATTGTGCTTGGTATACTGATGAAACCAAAGAATCCGTTATTCAGACTTATTATTTATGAAAAAAGCTATCATAAGAGTGTTTTCTTAAAGGAGATGTCAAAAAAATTTAAATTAAACTGTGAAATTCACCAAAAAAATATTTTTAAGGAAAAAAATTTAAAAACAGATGTGATTATCTCACGTGCATTTAAACCTTTACCGATTATTTTTGAAATAGCATTTAAAAATTTTAAAAATTTCAAATATATAATTTTATTCTTAGGCAGAAGTGGAAAAAAAATTTTAGATGATGCTCTTAAAATTTGGAAATTTGATTATGATGAAAAAGTAAGTTTAACAAATAAAGAATCTATTATTATAAAAGTCTATAATCTAAAAAAAAAATGAATAAAAAAATAATTTCAATAATAAATCAAAAGGGTGGGGTTGGTAAAACTACTACCGTAATTAATCTTGCAGCTGGATTGTCAATGAAAGGAAAAAAAATTTTAGTTATTGATTTAGATCCACAAGGTAACGCTACAACTGGTCTTGGTTTATCTAATACAGCCACTTCAGATGATACAATATATAGCGTCCTTAATGGAGATAGAAAAATCTCAGAGGTAATTCATCAAACAAAGTTTGAAAACTTAAGTTTAATAACTTCAAACGTTGATTTATCAGGATTAGAGGTTGAAACTGTAGGAGATAGTCGTAGAGTGTTTAAATTGAAGGATGAATTAACCTCTATTTTAAACGATTCTAGAGCATCTTATGATTATATCTTAATTGACTGCCCACCTTCTTTAAGTTTGCTTACAATTATGGCATTGGTGGCTTCTCGTGATTTACTAGTTCCTCTTCAAACAGAATTCTTTGCATTGGAGGGTTTAACCCAGCTCATGAAAACAATAGAACGTATTAAATCAAACTTAAACCCATCATTAGAAATAAAAGGCATTCTTTTGACCATGTTTGATAAGAGAAACAAACTATCTAATCAGGTTGAGTTCGAAGCTAGAAATTATTTTAAGGAAAAAGTCTACATAACAGTAATTCCAAGAAATGTTAGATTATCCGAGGCGCCTTCACATGGTATTCCTGTATTGCTATACGACAATTCATGTCCGGGAAGTAAAGCTTATTCAAAATTTACAGAAGAATTCTTACAGAAAGATAAACAATTTGAAGAAAGTGCTGCATGATTAATCCGTTTAAAAATAAAAAAGGGCTAGGAAGAGGACTTTCATCATTAATTGGAGATAGTGATGTTAAAGTTGTTAGTAACAAAATTTCAATTAGTTCTATTATTCCGAATAGATATCAACCTAGAAAGGTTTTTAAAAAAGAAAGTTTAGATGATTTAACTAATTCAATAAAACAAAGGGGAATAATTCAACCACTTATTGTTAGAAAATCTGAAGGTAAATTAAATACTTACGAATTAATTGCTGGTGAAAGAAGACTCCAAGCAGCTCAATCCGCAGGTCTTCATGATGTACCTGCAGTTGTCATAGAAGCGGATAATCTAAAGGCTTTAGAATTCGCTATTGTTGAAAATGTACAAAGAGAGGATTTAAATCCAATTGAAGAAGCAAAGGGTTATCAAAGATTGATAGATGAATTTTCATATGATCATGAAAAAATCTCAAAGTTTATCGGTAAAAGCAGACCTTATATTTCAAATTCTTTAAGATTATTATCCCTTCCAAAAGAAGTAATTGAGTTAATTAATCAAAATAAAATTACCCAAGGGCATGCTAAAGTCTTAGTGGGCTTAGAAAACGCACAAATAATTGCTCAAAAAGTTATAAAAAAAAAACTATCTGTAAGACAGACTGAAAATTTAGTCAAAATTTTAAGAAATGCAAAAAGAAAAGTTGTATCTTACAAAGATCCAAATATTTCCAGTCTAGAAAATAGTTTAAAAGAAAAAATTGGAATAAATGTTTCAATAAAAAACAACAATAGCAATTCTGGACAATTGATATTTGACTATAAAAATAGCGAACAACTAAATAGACTTATAGTGATAATAAAAGCTAATTATTAGCTTTCTTACTTTTGCTCAGTAAAAAATCAAATAAAATATTCAATGAATTTATATTATTTTTCTTAATCAATAATTCCAGGTCATTTACTTTGAAAATCAAATTTTCAATATCATTTTGACTCCAATTTACAATTTGTTTTTTTACAATTTCTTTATCTTTCCAAAATATTGGAGGTTTATATTTTAATATCTCCTGGTCAATATTTTTACTTACAGAGATTAATTTTAGTAAATTTAAAACTCTTTTAGACTTTTGCAACAAGATCCTTAATATTAATATGCAATCTTCTACAGAAAAATGATTTTCATTTATTATCTTAGATGTTCTGCTCAAATTCTTTGACAAACAATTGTCAACTAACTCGTTAAAACCGTAATTTTCAGATAGATTAGTTAATTTTAAAACTTCTTCGCTTCTAATTTTTTGATTTTCTCCCTTGTATAGTATTATTTTGTTAATCTCATTTAAAAGATGTTTTCTGTCTCCGTTAGATCGTTCCACAATTATATTAATACACTCTTGAGAAATAGAGTACTTTTTTTCTTTAAAAAAACTATAAGCTATATTTACTAAAGTTCTTTTGTTGTCTTCATAAAAAGGTAAACAAGCCAGTTTCTGCTCTTTTTCAAAAAAAATTCTTAATTTAGATCTTTTGTCCAGAATACCAGCTTTTAAAAAAATTTTAACATCATCTAAGTCCCTTTCTAAAATTTTTTTTATAAGATCAAGAATTTTGTCTGAGACCCTAGATACAATAATAGTTTTGTCCTCATCAAAAAATGATTTATTAAATAGTTTTGAAAAAAAAATATGTAAATTTTCTAAAACTTGTTTTTCGTCATATTTTTCAATATTTCTAACACTATTGGACAGTTCATTTTCAATAATTTCGTCTTTGTAACCCTCATTAGGACCATATAGTAAAAAGATTTTAAAATTATTGATGTTAATTTTGTTTATTTCAAAATTCTTAATAATCATTTTTGAATTGACTGTAAGTACAATAAAATATCATTAGTTATTTTGTCAGTTAAGCTATCTTTGATTTTCTTTTCTCTTTCTTTTAACTCAAATTTACTAGATAGATTGTTATAGCTTACACTTTCATTAAATATTTTGTCTTCAAATTTCTTGTCATCTAAAAAAATTTGCAAATTAATTTTTAAGTCAATATTGAAAATCTCTGGATTTCCTTTTTTATTTTTGGAGGCTATTGTCTTTTTTATGGTTGAGTTTAACATTAACTTATTTTCAGAGATTTCATTTACCATATATCTCATTCTATTTGATAT
>CESN01041404.1_pt1 | contig 10044 bp, 4 predicted proteins | sample 531181 | NCBI WGS metagenome assembly CESN01 (sample SAMEA2621990, study PRJEB7988) | marine metagenome | isolation source: saline water (ENVO:00002010), including
ACTGATTTTGACGGAAACTTCTCTATTGAAGATGTTTCATCAGGTGAAGTGCTTGTTTTTTCATATCTAGGCTATAAATCCCAAGAAATAACCGTTGGAGACTCATCAACTTTTGATGTATTTCTAGTAGAAGATGCTGAAGCCCTTGACGAGGTTATAGTTTTAGGTTATGTAAGTCAAAAAGCTGCTAATATCTCAGGATCAGTTTCTACTGTTTCAGAAGAGCAAGTACAAAGCCTAAAACCAGTTAGGATGGAAGATGCGTTACAAGGTCTTCCTGGTGTAAACATGTTTTCAAACGGCGCCCCTGGTGCAAAGCCAAATGTTATAATTAGAGGTGTTACATCCTACACCGGAAATGCACCATTGGTAATTGTTGATGGGATCACATTGAGTTTGGATGATATGAATGCGCTGGACCCTAATGATATTAAAAGCATTTCAGTATTAAAAGATGCTTCTACAACTGCCCTTTATGGTGTAAGGGGAGGTAATGGTGTCATTGTTATTACAACCAAATCAGGATCTAGAAACCAAGATGCTAAGTTCTCATTTAATTCCTCTTATGGTCAGCAATCACCCGAAAAAACAATTGGTGTTCTTAATGCAACTGAATATGCAGCCATTTTAAATGAGATGAGTGTAAATTCTGGAGGATCATTAATTTACACTGATATTTCAAATCTTGGTAAAGGAACTGACTGGCAGAAGGAAGTATTTAGAATTGATGCACCAATAGTATCTCATTCCATTTCTGCCTCTGGTGGCTCTGAAAAAACATCATATTATGTATCAGCGGGTTTTACAGGTCAAGAAGGAATTGTTTATGGAAAAGACAAGCAGTATTTTAACAGATCAACATTTCGAGCAAACTTCAATACGGATCTTTCCAGCAAATTAAATTTACAGGTAAACAATCGATTCTCAAATATGAAAGATAGTGGACTGGGTGATATTATTTTTAATGCATTGAACATGTCCCCAACAACACCTGTTTTTGCTGATGATGGTTCTTATGCAATAAGCAGCACTATCACACAAGAAGTAAAAAACCCTATGGCTCAAATATCCAACTCTTATGGAGAGGGTAACGTGAATACAATCTCAGGTAAAATAGAGTTACAGTATGACTTAATGAAAGATTTAATAGTTACATCAAGATTAGGTTATACTTATGTAAATATTCACGGTAAAGGTTTTACTCCTTATCAGTTTTATGGTATAGGTCATAACTCGACTAATGCAAATCCAGATCTTTCTCCGATTTCCAGCACTGATGCTGATGGTGAGGTTACTCAAACTTGGAATAGTGTAAGTGAAAATAAAGATCACCACTTTAGTTATACTTATGATCTGAATGCCAGCTATAAGTTTTCGATTGATCAACACAATATAAATGTATTCGCAGGTTTTCAAATTGGAAAAGGATCAGGGGGGAATGTAAGTGGAAGTAAAGTTGGAGTGCCTTTTAATTCCTGGGATTATGCTGATTTATCATCGGCAACAGGGCCTGATGATGAACAAAGATCAGGTTCTTATCAATATGTAAATAGAAGGGTCTCTTACCTTGCTAGAGCTGAATATGATTTCAATGAAAAATATTTGGCTTCATTTACTGTAAGAAGAGATGGATCAACAAATTTTGGACAAAATAACAAGTTTGGATTTTTCCCTTCTGCCTCTGCTGGTTGGGTGGCTTCAAGCGAAGACTTTTTCAATATAGACCAAATTAATTTCTTAAAGTTTCGAGCAAGTTTTGGTTCTGTTGGTAATGATAATGCAAGTTCGCAGTTTGGAACAATAACAACTTTCCCCAAATATACATTTGGAGGCCAAATCATAACTGGATCTGCTCTTGATGGAATACCTAACCTGGATGTTTCTTGGGAAAATCAAGTTCAGGCAAATGTCGGTTTTGATTTGAGAATGTTTGATTCAAAAGTTTCCTTAACTGTCGACTATTACAAAAAGACGGTTGATGATTTATTGTTTAACCCAACACTTTCTTTATACTTGGGTACACCTGTTTATCCATCGGCAAATATTGGAAAAACAGAAACAACTGGTTTAGATGTTAATTTTGGTTACCAAAATAACTTTTCAGAAAACATCTCCATAAGTACGAATGTATCTTTCACCTCTGCTGATAATTTAGTAAAAGAAATTGCTAATGGTGATAAATATATTTGGGGAGCTGGTTATGGAATCCCTTATAACAATTTGGTTAGGTTTCAAGAGGGCGAGTCACCGGGTATATTTTGGGGATATTTAACTGATGGAATATTTCAAAACCAAGGTGAAATTGATACTCATGCTAATCAACCCAATGCAGTCCCTGGAGACATAAGATATGTTGATGTTAATGGAGATGGAGTTGTTGATGCTGATGATAGAACTAAAATTGGTGATCCATTTGCTGATTTTTACATTGGATGGAATTTCAACCTAAAGGCGTACAACTTTGATTTAAGTGTAACAACTTATGGTTCCTTTGGTAATGATATTTTTAGGGGATATGAAAGAAACTTAAACTACACCAATAAACCTGTTAGTATACTGTCAAGATGGACTGGACCGGGAACAAGTAATACTGAACCTAGGGCTAGTTTTGTTGATGGAAATAACAATATCAGACCTTCTACTCGATATGTAGAGGATGGAAGTTATTTTAAAATCAGAAATGTTCAGTTGGGCTATAACTTTGACCTTAAAAATTCAAATTATTTAGATGCTGTTAGATTATATTTGCAAGGTAAAAATCTAATGACATTTACCGATTATTCTGGTTTTGATCCTGAGATGTCAGGTGGTGTTTTGGATACCGGAATTGATAGAGGAAATTACCCTAGTCCAAGAACTATTTCAGTTGGTTTAAATGTTAAATTTTAATTATTAAAAAAATGAAAAAATCTATAAACAAATTTATTATATCAATATCATTGATCTTTTTATTTACTAGTTGCGATGACTATGTAGATTACGAAGCTTCAGAGAATTATCAAATTGTTGCTGACGACTACTTTAAAAAATCTGCAGATTTTGAAGCTGCATTAGTCGGTATTTATGATGTTTTGCAATGGACTCTTTACAATTTTATGATTGGTGAAATTGCATCTGATAATTCACTCTGTGGAGGAGAAAGTGCATCAGATGTTTTAGGTCTTCAGCAGATTGATGACATGTTACACAATCCTGTCAACGATCAATTGTCTCGTATTTGGCAGTATATGTATGAGGGGGTTAATAGAGCCAATTACATGATTGAAAACAAAGATTTGATTGATTTTCCAAGAAAGGATGAAATGTATGGTGAGGTTCACTTTTTGAGAGCTTTTTTCTACTTTGAATTGGTTAAAATCTACGGCGACGTTCCTTTGTTTACAAACGGAAGACTTACGGCTGGTGACTCTGGCACTTTATCTAGAGTTCCAAAATCAGACGTTTATTCTGTCATTGAGTCTGATCTCCAGGCTGCAATTGCATCACTACCTGCGGAAAAAAGCTTGGATGGAAGAGCAACTTCATTTACTGCACACGCATTACTAGGTAAGGTTTATTTGTATCAAGACAAATTTTCTGAGGCTGCAACAATTCTTGAACCGCTTATTGGTCTTTACACATTACCATCTGATCCCAGCAGTGTTTTTCTTGTTAGCGGAGAAAATGGTCCTGAGGCTGTTTTTGAGATTCAACATTCCAAAGAGTCAAATGGTTGGAATTGGGGTTGGATGCCACAAAGCACGGAAGGTAATTTTGGCGTAATTCATCACGGTATTAGAGGTTATTCGGGCCCTACTTATTCATCGGGATGGAGTTTTAATGTTCCAACAGATGAATTGCACAAAGTCTATAAGTCAGGAGACAAAAGAAGAGATGCTTCAATTCTTGATATTGTAAAATGGTCTGATGACAATAACGCAAGTTACAATGAGGGTTATGAACATACAGGTTATTTTAACAACAAATATATACCAAGACAAGGATACTCAAAAAATACAACTGAGTTGAATTATGAAAATAATTACAGATATATTAGATACGCAGATGTTCTTTTAATGGCTGCTGAAGCGAATAGCAGAAGCGGAAATGATGTGAAAGCAAGAGATTATTTAAATCAAGTTAGAAACAGAGCTTTTGGAAATGATTCTCAAGCTAGTTCAGCATCTGGCTCAACATTGACCCAAGAAATTTGGGATGAAAGGAGATTGGAGTTTGCAGGTGAAGGTCACAGATTTTTTGATCTTGTTAGAACAGGTCAAGCAGTTGGTAAAATTTCTGGTTTTGTCGAGGGAAAACATGAAGTTTTTCCAATTCCTCAAACGGAGATTGATGTATCGAACTTATCACAAAACCCAGGATATTAAAAATTAAATTATACTATGAAAATGAAAAATATTTATAAATTATTTAGTTCAATTTTTATTTTACTTCTATTTGTTGGATGTGAAGATGATTTTAGCGACACGACAGATTTTGCTAATGTTGCTCCTCCATCTAACATTTCTGCTTCTTTTGAAGTAACTCAAGACAATACGGGTTTGGTCACTATCACACCAAGTGGAGAAGGATCAATCAGTTTTGTTATTGATTACGGTGATGGATCTGAGTTATCACCTTCAATTAATAATGGAGGAAATATTCAACATACTTATAAGGAAGGATCATACACAGTTAAGGTAACCGCAACTGGTTTGAATGGTTTAACTGCCGTTGGAGAAGTTCCTCTAACTGTATCGTTTAAAGCACCTGAAAACCTTGTTTTAACAATCGTAAATGATGAGGTGAAATCCAAAAAGGTAAATGTCACCCTTACTGCTGATTTTGCAACGATGTATGAATACTATCCCGGTGTTGATGGCGTTGATCCGGTAACTGCTAACATAGGAGAATCCCTTTCTTATCAATATGCGGAAGCAGGAATTTATAATGTAAGAGTTGTTGCTAAAGGTGGTGCAATAGAAACTACTGAACTAACGCAAGAGTTTGAAGTAACAGCAATTTTGGCTCCAACAGTTTCAGCTCCAGCACAGCCTGATCGTCCGTCTTCTACAGTTATTTCTATATTTTCTGATAAATACAATGATTTAACTGGAACTGATTTTTATCCATGGTGGTGGCAGTCAACCCAGTATGAAGAATATGATTTGAATGGAGATAAAATGATAAGGTATTCCAAAGTTAATTATCAGGGTGTTCAGCTTGCAGAACAGCAAGATATTTCAAAGATGGAATATATGCATATTGATGTTTGGACGGCATCTCCTGAGTTTGAAAATCTAGAAATTTCACTTATTAGTGCTTCGAATGGTGAAAGACCAGTTCTTGCAAAGCTTACACAAGATGAATGGACTAGTATTGACATTCCAATTTCAGATTGGACAAGTCAAAATGGGTTTACGATCAGCGATATGCATCAATTAAAGTTTGCTATTAACCCATACAATGGTGATGGAGCTGGTGTAATATTCCTAGACAATATTTATTTCTGGAAGGAAAATTCGGTAGAACTTCCAATCAATTTCGATAATGAAGAAATATTTGAAGGTAAAGGTGGGTTTCAGTTTGCTTTATCTTCCGATCCAGACGATTCCTCAAACAATACTGGAAAAATTACTACTAGTACAGAATGGTGGGATACTGCTGAAATCACTTTAGATGTACCGATTGAAATTGTTGAAGGAGCTGACAATAATGTTTCAGTCAGATTCTATTCGCCTAATGATGATAAACACAGACTTATGATGAAATTAGAGAACAAAGATGATCCAAACGGTTCTGAATATCTAGAGATATCTCACGAAGTTAACTCAAAAGGATGGCATGATTTAACTTATGATTGGTCAACAAAAACCACTCAAAACTATCCTAATGATGGTCAACCTTTTGATGGGACAGGATCATTTGAACACCTGGTATTCTTTATTGATGCTGGTTCGCCAGATTGGTGTGGTGATTGTGGTCCTACGTTTGGACAAACATTGGATTTCCATATTGACAACATCATTAAAGGTTTACCGCCAGATCCTTTGTATCCTTTATTTGACGATTTCGAAGGAAATGGTAGTATAACTTGGGCAGATGATGCAGTTGGAATGACTGTTGTAGACAATCCTCATGGTTCAGGAAAGGTTTTAAAATATGAAGATACTGGAGGCCAGTATGCAAATATTAGATTTGATTTGAAATCAGATCACTCTGCAAAGTTTGATTTGAGTACAAACAACATATTTAAATTTAAAATATACATTCCATCTGCTGACTTAACAGGAAATCAAGATAATAAGGTTGAGTTAAAACTTCAAGATGGATCGAAAGAAAGACCTTGGGAAGGTCAGCACGGGGTTTCAACCATGTTGGAGCTTGATAAGTGGAACAATGTATACATTGATTTTTCTGAGAAATCTTCTTCAACGGAGTTTAGTAGAATTGTTCTACAGATAAATGGTGAAAATAATTATGACAATGTTACGGCATATATAGATGATTTTTATTATGAAGTGCCACAGTCACATGATGATTTTGAAGGTAATGGGAACATTGCTCTATGGGAAAAAGAGCTTGAGGACATGCAAATTATAGATAACCCTGTTAAAGGAACTATAAATTCATCTGATAAAGTCCTTGTTTATCACGATCAAGGCGGTCAGCAATATGCAAATATTCGTTATTACCTTGCAACTGATAATTCAATTAGCTTTGATTTGACCAACGCAAATAAAGTAACCTTAGATGTTTACATGTCATCTTCTGGCTTAACAGGAAGTCAAGACAATAAACTTTGGCTAAAACTTCAAAATGGCAACAAAGAAAGGCCATGGGAAGGACAGATTACCGCAGAGCAACCGGTAGAGCTTGATAAATGGCAAAGACTAACTTTTGACTTTTCTGGTCAAAGCTCTGCAACCGAGTTTACAAGAATGCTGGTCCAATTTAATGGAGAAAATAATTTTGATTCGGTTATGGCCTACATCGACAATGTATTTATTCACAGATAAAAATTTATTAATATGAAAAAACTAGATATAATTTTTAAAACTTTAATGTCTTTGACAATTGTAATTTTTATTACAAGTTGTGAGATTGATAGCTTCGCTGAAAGTGATGAACATTCTTTTGGTGAAATTATTGCACCATCAAATGTTCAAATTACCGCAAATATTATTGGTCAAGATGCTGATAATCCAAATGGTGATGGTAGTGGTGAAGTTGAATTCACTGTAACTGCGGAAAATGCAATTTCGTACAAGTTTGTGAATAACGGCGCTGAAACCCTAAAACCAAGTGGAGTTATTAAATATGCTTTTACAAGTTTAGGAGTTAACTCTTATACCATTACTGCTATTGCAATTGGTGCAGGTGGAACAACTTCGTCCCAAAATATTACTGTAGATATTTTGGTTTCTTATGTTGCTCCGGCTGAACTTATAGCTGCTCTAACAACTGGTACATGGAAAATGAGTAAAGATGAAGGAGGTCACCTTGGAGTTGCTGCTGGTTTAAATGCAGATAATTCTGCAAATGCAGCAAATTGGGGAGCACCAATTCCATGGTGGTGGTCAGCTGGTGCATTAGCTAAATCTGAAACTGCAATTTACGATGATCGCTATACCTTCTCGGATTGGGATGCTGATGCAGGTAAAGGAAAATTATCTTTTAATGTTGGCCCGGATGGAGCTATTTTTGGAAAAGAAGAACCAATGAAAGCAGATCTAGGTGGTGACAGGGGAGCTACAAGCACTGGAGATCCTAATTATGAGTATGAATATTATCCATATGAAAACTTTGAAGTGGAGTTTACTATAGCACCTTTCACAGCAAGATGGGACTGGAACCAAGATGGTAAGTATGAGGATACTGCTGCGGGTCAAGAAATTTATCCTGGTGAAAAAATAATTTTCTCAGGCACAGGTTTCATTGGTTTTTATGTCGGCAATCAAGAATTTTTCATATGGGAAAGATCTGATACAAGAATTCGATATTCAACCATTGGTTTTGATGGAAATTCTTGGCACGGGATAATAAATAATGAGTAGTTTATAATTATTTTACAACTAAATAAAAAAGAGCTTTGGATTTTCCTTGGCTCTTTTTTTAAATATTTAACAATTGAAACAAGGTTTGTACAATTTATTTTTATTTGTTATTATTATCTTTTCGTGTTCTGGTGAATCAACAGATGATGCAACTGACCCGAGTGATCCCGACAAGATTATTCCCTCAAATTTAACTTTGTCTGTGGAAATTGTTGGACTGGATTCTGATAATCCAAATGGTGATGGCTCTGGTGTTGTAAGATTTACTGCAACAGCTGATAATGCTGTAAACTTTAGTTTTCGTTTTGGAACAGGTGACTCCGAAGAAAGTTCATCTGGAGTTGTTGAATATACTTACACAAATACTGGGACAAACACTTACAATATTAATTTATTGGCGTATTCATCAACAAATCATTTTGTAAGCACCTCTCAAACAATAGAAGTTTACGTAAACCCCCCCCTCGACGCTGATCTTGTTGAGTTACTATCCGGTGGAAGTCAAAAATCATGGAAAATAAATGCTGCTTATGATGCTCATTTTTCAAATGGTGATAAACAATTTAAGTATCCAACTTGGTGGGAAGCTTCCTCTTTTTCCAAATCAAATGCAGGCTTTTATGACGATAAGTTTATTTTTAAATCTGATGGATCATATATTCATGAAACAAACGGAGATGTTTACGGTAAAGCAAATTATCTTAACCAAACATTTGGTAATACTGGTCAGCCCATAAATGGATCTAATGAGATTGAAAAATATAGTTTATCAAACTATCAAACTACCTTTTCTGTAGCAAAAGAAAATGATGAAAATAAATTGAGTTTTCAAGAAAAAGGATTTATTGGATTTTTTGTTGGTCAGCATGAGTTTACCATTGAATGTTATGATGATAATAATGTATTTGTTAGATCTGTAGATGATCAAAATAGAGCCTGGTATATTTGGCTAACTGATCAAGAGGTTTCAACTATTCCTTCTAAAGATATTTTTACCAATTTAGTTTGGCAGGAGGAATTCAATTATAATGGAAAAATTGATAGTAATAAATGGGTATATGAAATTAGAGATCAATGGTATAACGAAGAATTACAAGCCACTACCGATAGATTGGATAATGTTGTCGTTCAAGATGGTAGATTAAGAATCATTGCCAAAAGAGAAAATTATAACGGTAAAAGTTTTACATCTGGGAGAATCAAGTCAAATGGTAAGTTTGACTTTATGTATGGTCGTGTAGATATTAGGGCAAAACTGCCAGGTGAAAAGGGTACTTGGCCAGCCCTTTGGCTTTTGGGCTCAAATTATGACGATATTGATTGGCCTAAGTGTGGAGAAATTGATATCATGGAGCATGCAGGAAATAGACTAAATAAAATCCAAGGTACTGTTCATCATCCTGACGTTAGTCCAGGCTCGGGTCGTGGTGGGGAAACTTATGATTACAATAATGTATCTTCTGAATTTCATATCTATTCAGCAGTATGGAATGAAAAAGCAATAACCTTTTTAGTTGATGACAAGCCCTTCTACATTATCGGCAATTCCTGTGCTTTGCCATTTAATTGGGATTTCTTTCTAATTCTTAACATAGCAATGGGAGGTACTTTTGGTGGCTCAGTCCCTGATAGTTTTGTATCGGACATTATGGAAGTTGATTATGTTCGAGTTTACCAATAAATTTAAAAAAATGAAATACTTAAAAATTTTAATCATAATACTTTTCATCACAAATACCTCTTGTGAGTATGAAAAAAATAATCAAATTACTGAGGTTGAAATTTCCAACAGAGCAGATGAAATTTTAAACATGATGACGCTTGATGAAAAAGTTGGTCAAATGACACAAATTGATCAGCGTTTTTTAGATACTATTACTGATCTTTCTACTTATCATATCGGTTCACTACTCAGTGGTGGTGGATCCCACCCAGATGTAAACGAGCCTCAGGCATGGCTCGATATGTATAATAAGTATCAAAATGAAGCACTAAAATCAAGATTACAAAT
>CESN01038550.1_pt1 | contig 10040 bp, 9 predicted proteins | sample 531181 | NCBI WGS metagenome assembly CESN01 (sample SAMEA2621990, study PRJEB7988) | marine metagenome | isolation source: saline water (ENVO:00002010), including
AGGATGTCAAAAGGTCCAAAAATTTTAAACCAATATTGTAAAGCACAACTCAAGATAAGTGGTATTGACCCAGCGAGTAAAAATTTTGTAAATACTATTCTTTGTTTGTTTGTTTTAAGATAAATTTGCGATGCCCAAAATGATATTAATAAAGGTATCCAATTAATAGTACTTAACCATAGATTTGATTTTTCTATATTCTCTACTTCAGCTGCAATATTAAAAACTGAGGAATTTATAGTACTAAAAATTATCATCCCCATAGAGAGAAATAATGGATAATTCCATTTATCGTAAAAGGGTTTTAATCCTGTAATTATTAAAGATATAATTATCGCGAATAAGAAAAAAATTCCACTTATTGGTAAAGCAGAAACTAGAAAAAATGTTCCTAACGAGAAAAATATTTCACCTAATTTAAATATTTTATCTTTCCTTGAATTTGTAATCATATCTTTTCATTCTATTAATATCCTAAATTATTAAAAAAATTAATTTTGTCAATATAAAGAGTATTGTTTTTATATAAAATTTTTAATGATTTAATAGGTTAATCCTAATTTTGGCATTGAAATAACATTATTTAATGAAAAAGTAAAATGTATACAAAAACAAAGTTTATTGTTTGAAATTAAAGTAATATGATATGAAAAATATAAATTTCGAAATGAATTTTCAGTATAGAAAAAAATATTTGGATGGTAATTTTAATATCAATAAGGTATGTCCACTATGCAAAAATAATGAACAACATTCAAGAACCTCAAAATATAAAAATGTTTATTCTGAACTTATTTCAAAACATCTGCAGATAGGAGAAAATAATTTACTTGATTTTTGCCTTTTTAAACATTGTTCAAAATGTTCAATATTCTATTGGGAAAAAGAATTATCAAGAAATCTAAGATATCAACTGTATGAGAAAATATTGCCGAAACACCCTAAAGCTTCAGATGCTAGTGGTAAATATTTTTCTTTAGAGGGATTAAAACAAAAAATAAATTCTTCTAAAGATGATAAAAATCATATTAAAAGAATTAAGGAAGGTTATATTTCATCATTTATATTTAAAAATAATGTTGAAAAAATTTCAACTATCAATTGCTTTAAGGATTTTAACGACGATCAAAATATAGAGAGACTTAAAATTTTATTTGATAGAGGTCCAAAAAAATTATCTCGACATGCAGGATTTAGAAAAACATTATTAAATAATTTTATAATAAAAGAAATTGGCAAATCTAATTCTAATAAGTTTCAATACATAGAATATGGTTGTCCTACTTGGGGACCTTTGAAAACATTGATTGAGCAAAATTATAATTGCTTAAGTATTCTACCTAAAACATCTATTTTTTGGAATAAGTATCCCAATGATTCAAAAAACCTTTTTAATTTATTGACAATTAAAGAAGAAGAAATTTATAAAAAGAATTATGATTTTAAAGGTTCTGTATTGGGTCTAATATTAATATTGGATCATCTTGAGGATCCTCTGAGTTTTCTAAATAATTTTTTAAATTTAGGAGTCACGTCAATTGCAATAATTGTAGAAAAAATAAATTTTCAAAGTGGCTTGCCAATCCAACATTTAACAGGTTGGACAAAAGATAGCTTAAATTACCTTGCTAATACTTTAGGACTAAAAGTTCAATTCGTTAATCAAGATGATCAAAATTATATTTTTACTTTATTCAAAAAATAAATTTAAAATTGACTTTAATAATACATATATAATTAAAATTAAAAATCTTAACTTTATTAAATTTATACAATATTTTTAATTAATATTATACATATGTTTAAAAAGATAAATTCGTGAGTTTGTCTCCTTGGCCTTATTTTGATAAAGAACAAATAGATGCAGCTAAAAATACTTTAGAATCAGGAAAAGTAAATTATTGGACTGGTAATCAAGGTAGACAATTTGAAAGCGAATATTCAAGTAAGTTTTCATCAAAATATTCTTTGTCTTTATCAAACGGATCGTTAGCTTTATCTTCTGCTTATTTAGCCTTAAATCTTCAAAAAGGTGATGAAATAATTACTACACCTAGAACTTTCATCGCAACTACTTCAAGCGCAGTTTTATTAGGCTTAAAACCAATATTTGTTGATGTTGATATTAATTCAGGAGCGATAACATCAGATTCAATTGCTTCAGCAATTACAAAAAAAACTAAAGCTATTGTTGTTGTACATTTAGCAGGTTGGCCTGCTGAAATGGATAAAATAGTTGATTTGGGGAAAAAATATTCAATACCAATAATAGAAGATTGTTCGCAGGCTCATGGTGCCAAAATAAATGGCAGGAATGTTGGTTCTTTTGGTGATATCGCCACTTGGAGTTTTTGCCAAGATAAAATAATAACCACAGGTGGGGAAGGTGGAATGTTAACAACAAATAATTATGAATATTTTAATAAGGTATGGTCATTTAGAGATCATGGCAAATCAAGAGAATTGATTTTGAAAAGTAAAAATTCATCTTCTTTTAGTTGGGTACATGAAAATTTTGGCTCTAACTTTAGAATGACAGAAATGCAAGCATCAATCGGCAGAATTCAGTTGAAAAGGCTTGATGAATGGATATCTATAAGAAATAGAAATGCTAAGATTCTTAGAGAATATCTATTAGATTTTAAACAGATAAGAATACCTTTACCTAAATCAAATATTTTACATTCCTACTATAAGTTTTATTGTTATCTTGATGAAAATAGATTTTTAGATGGATGGAATAGAAAAAGATTTCTTAATGAATTAAATGAGATGGGGTTTCCTGGATTTACTGGATCATGTAGCGAAATTTATTTGGAAAAATGTTTCAAGAATGTTGAATATGAGAAAAAGGGAAATTTAAAAAATACTGTTGATTTAGGTAAGACAAGCTTAATGTTTTTGGTTCATCCAACAATATCTATAGAAGAAATGAATCTTTACTCGAAAACAATATCAAATTTATTTAAAAAATCACTCAAGTAATTTAAATTTATGATCGTCACTAATTTGGTGATATGATTAGAGAAATTAGTAAAATTTTGAGAAATATATATAATTTTTTTGTTTCTATAAAGAAGATTTTCCAAAGAAGAATTATCCTAATATCAATTGAAAATTTTAATAGAGAATTTCCAGGGAAATTAATTTTGTCAAAATTTTTTGCTAATGAAGGATATATTGTTTTACTTGCACATAAGTCTATAACAAGAGCATTAGTTTCTTTTCTCCCCCTAAAAAATCATATTTATATTGAAAAAGGTAATAGATTTGGTTCGATAAAATATTTGAGTAGAGCAAAAAAGAATAATTTATTTATTTATTGTTTTGACGAAGAGGGCCTTATGCAGACCGACTTTAATACTTATTTGAAAAGAAATCATGAAAATAAAACAGTAGAAATTATTGATGGAGTTTTTTCCTGGGGGCCTTTTCATACTACTCTTCTCAAAAAATCAGGTTTTAATGAAAGACAAATATTAAAAACTGGCAATACAAGATTTGATCATTATCTAAATACAAAAGAGGAGTTAAGTACAAATTCAACCAAGAAAAAAGGATTGATTTTGATTTGTTCCAGATTCGCATCTGCAAATCCTAATAAGGAAATAAAATTAAATAAGGATAAGAGAGATGGTAGTAATCAATATATAATCGACTCGAAAAAAATGCTAGAAAGGATGCTTAAGATTCCTAGATTAATAAGAGAAAATGGACTAAAAAATCAAATAATCGTAAGGCCACATCCTTCTGAATCAAAGAAAATTTGGCAAAAAGCTTGTAAAGGTTTAGATAATGTGGTTATTTCATGTGAGGAACCAATAAATAAAATTCTATTAAAAACAAATGTTCTAATTCATAACAGATGTACTACAGCTATTGAAGGTTTTTTATTTAAAGTTAAGGTAATTTCTTATGAGCCATTTAATCTTGATTCACCTCCAAGTCCGAATAAGGACTTTATAAATTCATTTGCAACTCATATTTGTGAATCTGATTTAGATTTAATTAATAAACTAAAATCTAATAAAGAAATTAGTACTAACTATTATAAAAAAGAAGCTAATAAATTCATTTATAGTATAGGTAGCTTAAGTTCTTTAAAAATAATAAAAATTATTCAAAAGGTTCATCCCTCAAAAATTAATAATAATTTATTAAGTATTCTTTTAATTATTTTTTTTCTACCAGTTATAGTTTTGCATCATAAAACTTTTCAATTTAAAAATAGAATTTTTAATAATAAATATTATTTATACTTAAAACAAAAAAACGGTACTATAGCTTCTCAAAAAATTTGCAAACTTTACGAAAAGTTTTTGAATATCAGATTATTCTCCAGAATTAATATTTTTATACCTTTTTAGAATTTTAGATAAACAATTTTTTCATTATGAATGTTAAAATTGATAGGAATTTTAAGATATTTATGACTACCAAAATGATTGCTGAAATCTGTCAGAATCATAATGGCGATTCTGGATTGATTAAAGAAATGGTATGTGCTGCTAAAGAAAGTGGGGCTAGTTTTGCAAAGATGCAAACCATCCATTCAAGTCAACTTACTCATAGATATAGATTTGATGAAGGGATTATAGATGGAGGTAAAATAAAAAGCATCAAGAGACCTTTTAATGTTGAATTTGACAGGTTGTCAAGATTAGACCTCACAGATAAATCCATTGAGATTTTCTTGCAAGCATGTGAAGATAATGATATTGAGCCCATGACAACAATATTTACTAGAGATGTTATAAAAAAAACGTTTAGTCAAGGATTTAAAAATATTAAGTTGGCTAGTTTTGACTGTATTTCTTATCCAATGGCTGAGGATATACTTGACTTTAATCCAGATCTATTAATTGTCTCTACTGGTTGCTCTTTTAAAAGAGAAATTGAGCAGATGGTTCAAATTATAAGTCGTGCAAAAAAATATGCTTTATTGCATTGCATCTCCATATATCCAACTCCTTTAAAAGAAGCTAATTTGGGAAGATTGAGATATTTAAAAAACTTGGTCAAATCAGTAGGATTATCTGATCACAGTAATTATGAGGATGATGGACTTTCTATATTAAAGTGGTCAGTTTGCGAGGGGATTGATTTTGTCGAGAGACATTTTACAATTTTAGAAAAGGACAAAACAAAAGACGGAGTTGTCTCTTTAAATCCTAAACAAATGAGAGAGGCTGTAGATATATGTAATTGGAACGAAGATGACAGGAAAGCTTTTCAAAAAAATAATAATAAACAAAAGGAACTAATATTAGGTGACGCAAATCGAGAATTATCTGATGTGGAATTATTAAACAGAGATTATTATCAAGGAAGATTCGCTAGTAAAGACTTAAATAATAATTTTATTTATAATTGGCAGAAAAATACAGATTTCAAGAATTTAAAACATTCAGCCTAAAGTTATAACGCTTCCTGCAGGATTCGAACCTGCGGCCCACTGCTTAGAAGGCAGTTGCTCTATCCAGCTGAGCTAAGGAAGCAAAAGTAAAGAAGTTACAAATATCTAAAAAGTTAAACTTTTTATCTTCTTGCTTTACGATTTTACTTATTGATAGTTACGAGCACAAGAATTTTGTTTTAAATTTAACTTTAAGATTAAAAATGTATATAAATAAATATTTTGAAAAATATTTAAAAGTTTTTTTATGGAAGATATCATTATTTATTGGCTCTTCCATAATTATCTTCAAATCTTACAATATCATCCTCTCCTAGATATTCACCACTTTGGACTTCAATTAATATTAATGGAGTTTTGCAGGGATTAGATAATCGATGCTTGGAACCCTTGGGGATATAAATACTCTCATTTTTGTTTAATAAAGATATTTTTTTATTAATTTCAACTTTTGCTTGTCCATTTACAATTATCCAATGTTCTGATCTATGATGATGCATTTGAAGCGAAATACTAGAATTTGGTTTTATTTCTAATTTCTTAACTTGCCAAGATTTATCTTTTTCAATGTTTGTGAAGCAACCCCATGGTCGAAAACTTTTTTTGTTTAAAGAAGCCTCTGAAATATTATTTTTTTTCAAATCCTCAACTAGCTCTTTTACTTTTTGAGTAGATTCTTTGTTCGAAACTAATATTGCATCATTTGTTTCAACAACAATTAAATCTTTTAAATCTATTCCAGCAATAAGTCTACTTTCACTTCTTAAATAGCAGTTTTGAGAATTTTCAATAATTACTTTACCCTTAACTGCATTTCCTGATTTATCTTTTTCAGAGTTTTCCCATACTGATTTCCAACTACCTATATCGTCCCAATCAGACTGAAATCTCAAAACAGTTCCTAGGGAGGTTTTCTCCATTACTGCAATGTCAAAAGGGATTTTAGGGCATTCCATAAAGGCTTTCTCATTAATTCTAAAAAAGTCTAAATCTATTGAACCCTTATTAATAGCCTCTTTACATGCATTTAGTATTTTTGGTTCAAACCTCTCCAATTCTTTTAATACAACTGAAGATTTAAACAAAAAAATTCCACTATTCCAAAAATAATTATTATTTGTAATTAGCTTTTTGGCGGTTTCTGAATTTGGCTTTTCAATAAATTTTTTTATTTTACTGGAATTTTTTTCTTTAGATAGTTCCTCAAAAGACTCAATATAACCATAACCAGTTGCAGGATTGTCAGGTACAACACCAAAAGTAACTATTCTGCCTTTATTGGCATGTTTTAAACCATATCTAATAACTTTTTTAAAACTTTCTTCATCATTAATTTTATGATCAGATGAAAGGATTAACAAAAATGGATCATTATTACCTTCCAAAGATTTAAGTGCGGCGAGGGTAATTGCCGGAGCCGTATTCTTCCCAAAGGGTTCAAGTATTATTGATTTAGGTTGAACATTTATCCCCTTCATTTGTTCAGCAACAATAAAACGCTGCTCCTGATTAGAAATTATTATTGGATTACTTAAGTTTTCTAGCCCTTCTAACCTTAAATATGTATTTTGTAAAAGTGAAAAATTATTTTTTTTGTCAAGTTTTAAATACTGTTTTGGATAGCTAGATCTTGATAATGGCCACAATCTAGATCCTGAACCTCCTGAAAGGATAACTGGAATTAATTCTTTATCTGAAATTAATTGATCACTTACTTTTTCCAAAATAATAGATTTTTAATTTTTATTCTATTAGTTAATTGATGAGCTAGTAAAATTTTTTAAAATTAGAATTCATATGAAATAATATCAAAAATTTTTCTCAAAAATAAATTATTTAATTAAATCAAATAGTAAAATAGTAGATTAAGTAATAATATAAATTTAGTTTTAGATAATTGTGCCTAAAAAAGTATCTGATAAAGATAAAGTTGAAATGATTCAAGGTTTCAAAAATGGTATGACCATGGTGGAACTTTCAGAAAAATTTAATTGTACAAAAAATACGATTGCTCGGCATTTAAAAAACAATATTGAAGAGAGTGAATATAAAAAACTTTATAAAAAAAATATTTTTAAAAAAGATTTAATAGATAATACAAAGAATGAATCAAATACGGATGTTTCAAATTTTCAAAATGTATTAAACGTAAATCCAGAAAATGAGATTTCTTTCTCCGAAGGATCATTTATAGAAATCCCGCCATTAAACCTTGAAATTGATACTCAACCTCAGAAAGACCTCTCTTCTGTTTCTATTGCTGATGCAGATCTACCAAAGATTGTTTATATGGTTGTAGATAAGAAAATTGAATTAGAAACTAAATATTTAAAAGAGTATCCAGAATGGCAATTTCTATCTAATAATGAATTAAATAGAAAAACAATTCAAATATTCATTGATTTGAAAGAAGCAAAAAGATTTTGTAATAAAGAACAAAAAATAATTAAAGTTCCAAATACAAATGTTTTTCAAATGGTAGCTCCAATATTACTAAGAAAGGGAATTTCACGAATTGTTAGTTCTGATAAGTTAATAGCATTACAGTAATAAATTATTAATCATCAAACAGATGCATATTTAGCAAACTACCTGTCAAAGAACCAGAAATAAAACTTGCTCCAATAATAAAACTAATTGGTAATAATATCGTCTCTCTCACAATAAGATTTACTTTTTTTCTACTGTAGTTATTCTGAATCCCAATCATTAAAATTAAGAACAATGTAAGGTTGAAAGTTGCAATGAATAATAATTTTTTTACCTTAATAAACATTTTTAATTTATTAAACTTAATACATATTATAGATAATACTTTTTGTAAGATTTGTTTTTTTTGCTAAGTATTTTGATGCTTTAGACAAGCTTAATCCTGCGTTAATTAAATCAAGAAGTTCTTTTTTTAATAGGATTTCATCAATAACAAGTTCTCCTTTTATTTTCTTTTTACCTTTTATTACAACGGTAATTTCGCCTAAAACTTCTTTACCGTTTAAATACTCAATAACCTCATTAATATTATTCCCAATATGCTCTTCAAACTTTTTTGTTAATTCCCTAGAAATATGAATTTCCCTTTCCTCACCAAGATATTCCTTTAATTCAAGTAATAATTTCTTTATGCGAAGTGGTGATTCGAATAAAACTATAGTTTTTTCAGAATGACTTAATTCCAAAAGAATTTTTTTTCTTTCAGATTTTTTTTTAGGAAGAAAACCCTCAAATATAAATTTTGAAGCAGGAAAACCACTAACAACTAGAGCAGTCAAAGCTGCACATGGTCCAGGGATGCAAATGACTTCTATTCCATTGGATTTAAGCATATTGATAAGTTCTTCTCCTGGATCGCAAATACTTGGCATTCCAGCATCACTTACTAATGCTACTGATTTGCCAGAGTTGAGCGCATTAAAAATTATTGGACATTTGTTTTGAGAATTATGCTTATTAAAACTTATTAAACTATTTTTAAATTCGTATTTGCTCATTATCTTTTTTGTTTGTCTAGTATCTTCACAGGCAATAAGAGAGACATTTTTTAGTACATTAATAGCTCTATAAGAAAGATCTTCTAAATTCCCAATTGGAGTTCCAACAACATATAAAACACTACTTTTCGGTTCATTGTTTTTGTGAGAAAATGAGGGTTTAATATTCATTTAGTGATCAAATTACCCTCTAGTGTAAAAACAAAGACTTTAATTGATGATATTAGGAATTTCAGTTGGGAAGCCTCTGAAATCTTAATAGGTTATTCCCAAATCCTAAAAGATTCAAATGATAAAAGCAATATACTCAAAAATGATAATATAAATGATCCTGTTACTCTTGCAGACTTACAAGTAAATGAATTAATAATTAAAAAAATTAATGAGAAATACAAGTATGCTGATTGGGAAATTTTAAGTGAAGAAAATGTAAAATCATCATATGTTCAACCTAAGAAAGATTCAAATTGGGTATGGGTTTTAGATCCTCTCGACGGAACTAAAGATTTTATACAAGGCACTGGGAACTATGCAATGCATCTTGCATTGAATTATAAGAGAAGACCATATATGGGAATAATATTGATACCTGAAAAAGATGAATTATGGATTGCTGATGGGGAAAAGGTTTGGTGCGAGAAAAGAGACGGAACAAAGAAATATCCAAATGTTTCTCGAAATAAACTTCTTAAAGAAATGACCTTAGTAACCAGTAAAAATCATAGAAATGAAACTTTAAGAGAGTTAATCAAAAAGATTGACTTTAAAAAAGTCATCGTCATGGGCAGTATAGGTTGCAAAATTTCATCAATAGTAAGAGGCGAAAGTGATATTTATATATGTCTAAGCTTACCTGAGAAAAGCTCCCCAAAAGATTGGGATTTTGCTGCGCCTGAGGCTGTTTTAAAGAGCAGCGGAGGAGCAATTACGAATATATATAATGAAGATCTCACTTATGGAGAATCAGGCTTCTCACAAGGAGGAGTGATAGTAGCATCAAATAATAAAGTTACTCATGAGAAATTATGCTTAGAAATCAAAGACATAATTAAAGAGAATAATTTATACCCTCTTACAGACTAGTTAAGAGGTGCAACTGGAGTTGGAGTTGGTTCGGGATAAGACATTCCATTATT
>CESN01029747.1_pt1 | contig 10029 bp, 10 predicted proteins | sample 531181 | NCBI WGS metagenome assembly CESN01 (sample SAMEA2621990, study PRJEB7988) | marine metagenome | isolation source: saline water (ENVO:00002010), including
AGCTAATCATGAATATAATCCCGAATTTAGTAGAGTGTTACACCCCTCTTATCATGCAGATCTTGACGCCTATAAGAATAACTTTAGAAAAATTCAAATTCATGCTACTAAACTTCTTTTCGAACAATTAGCACCTGGGAATGAATTATACCTTGAAGATAATAAGCCCTTCATTCGAGGAAATGAAAAGTTCGTTTCCGTAGCGCATACTCAGAACCTTATAGCCATGATTATTGCCAAATACCCTTGTGGAATTGACATTGAATCTACTAAGAGGGATGCCACACAGATAAAACATAAATTTCTTAATGATGACGATTTTACATCGGGAAAATCAAATAAAAAATTAATTCAAAATTGGTGTTCTAAAGAAGTTTTGTTTAAAATTAACGGAAGAAAAGACATACACTTTAAAGAACACTTAACTATCAAAAAAAATGGCGAATTTTTCTCTGGCTATTGTGAACATCCTGAAATAAAATTTAATTCTACTATCAAAGTTCTAGACTTTGAAAGTTACTTTTTAGCATTTAATACAAATTATAGAGAAGAAGTTAATGTTATCGTCTGAGATATACAAAAGGAGTCAAGAAGGAGAGAAATTATGGGGGATACTAATTGATCCAGATAAAATATCAATTGATCAACTTTCGGATTTTGTTATTATGGCCAACCGTTCATCATGTGATTATATCTTAGTTGGTGGCAGTCTAATCAATCATAATTTTTTTCAAACCTATTTAAAAATAATCCATGAACTTTCGTCTAAAAAAGTAATATTGTTTCCAGGAAATAATCAGCAGATAAGTTCTCAGGCAGATGCTATTTTACTTCTCAGTTTAATCAGTGGTAGAAATCCTGACCTATTAATAGGTCAACATGTGAAAACAGCTTTTAAGCTTCAAAAATCCAATTTAGAGATTTTACCCTGTGGATATATGTTAATCGAATCCGATTCCATAACTTCTGCTATTTACATGAGCGAATCTTTACCTATTCCGAAGAATAAATATGACATTGCCGCTGCTACAGCACTAGCCGGTGTTCAACTTGGACTTAAATTTATCTACATGGATACTGGCTCAGGTTCTATAGACCCTATTAGTAGTAAAATGATAAGTGCCGTTAAAAAAACAACTAAAGTTCCCTTGTTTGTAGGTGGTGGTGTAAAAAGTCAAGAACAAATGATCGATTGTTGGAAAGCAGGGGCAGATATTGTTATAGTTGGTAATTACATCGAAAACAACTTTCAAAAAATGTACGATTTCAACAAAACTACATTAGCAAATTAATAATCAAACTTCTTTTTGTGTTTGAAATTTGGTGTCATTTGAGTTGAATTTAAGCGTAAATTATTTGATGAATCTTAAGGTTCAAAAATATCAAATCACAATTATATATCTTCTCATTTGCCTTTCTGTTATTGGTCAAAACATGACAAGAGAGCAATATATTGAGCATTACCGTGAAGATGCAATTATTCAGATGCATAAACATAAAATTCCTGCTAGTATTACAATGGCTCAAGGCATTTTAGAAAGTAGTAATGGGAATTCTAGATTAGCGGTTAAGGGCAATAATCATTTTGGTATAAAATGTCACAACTGGGATGGCAAAAAAATATATGAGGACGATGATAAAAAAAATGAATGTTTTAGAAAATATGAAAATGCTTTAGCTTCATTTGAAGACCATTCCTTATTTCTAAAAAAATACAATCGATATGCTTTTTTATTTGATTTTAAAATTACAGACTATAAAGCATGGGCAAAAGGGCTAAAAACAGCTGGTTATGCCACTAATAAAAAATATGCTGATTTGCTCATAAAATTAATTGAAGAAAACCAACTGTACGAACTTGATAAGGTGAAAGAAACTCAAAGTATTCTTACTGAATCTTCAAGAAATGTATATCTACATCCTAACCGAATTAAATATGTAATTAGTAAGGAAGGGGAAACACTGTTGGAAATTGCAAAAGAATTTGACATGAGGTTATGGCAACTATACAAATACAATGATATTGAAAATGAGTACGAACTTACAAAGGGCGAAAAAATATTTATTCAACCTAAAAAGAACAAAGGAAAGGTAGAGGCTCATATAACAAAAGATGGTGAAAGTATAAGATCAATTTCGCAACTCTATGGTATAAAATTGAAAAAACTTAAAAAGAGAAATAAACACCTTTCAGGCTATGAAATTAAATCTGGATTTGAAATCAAACTTCGTTAAAATAATTAGTAAAATTGTACCTAATTTTTATTTATGATTTCTCAAGAGCAAATTAAAAATACACATGATCGCCTGGAAGCGTTAAGGGGGTATCTTTGACGTGGATGAAAAAAGAGAATCCATTAAAGAGGAAGAATTAATCACACAAGATCCAAAATTTTGGAACGATCCAAAGAAAGCAGAGTTAGTACTAAAAGGAATTAAACAAAAGAAATTTTGGATTAATACCTATGATGATTTAAAAATGTCTCTAGAAGATACAGAAGTTCTATTTGATTTTTTCAAAGAAGGTGAAGTAACTGAAGAAGAAGTCAATGAGCAATTTGAATCCATGATGGAAAAATTAGAAGAGCTTGAGCTTAAAAACATGCTATCTTCTGAAGAGGACCACCTCGATGCCGTACTTCAAATAACCGCAGGTGCTGGTGGTACTGAAAGCTGTGATTGGAGTTCTATGCTACTGAGGATGTATTTAATGTGGGGAGAAAAAAATGGATTTAAAATTAAAGAACTTCAATGCCAAGACGGAGATGTTGCAGGTATTAAAACGGTCACATTAGAAATTTCTGGTGATTTTGCATTCGGATATTTAAAAGGTGAAAATGGTGTGCACAGATTAGTTAGGGTTAGCCCTTTTAACGCTCAGGGTAAAAGAATGACTTCATTCTCTTCTGTTTATGTGTATCCAAGTGTTGATGATACTATTGAAATAGAAATCAATCCTGCCGATATCAGTTGGGATACATTCAGAAGCGGTGGCGCTGGTGGGCAAAATGTTAATAAAGTAGAAACCGGTGTTCGTCTAAAGCATGCTCCTAGCGGAATTGTTATAGAAAATACTGAGTCGAGGTCTCAGTTAGGTAATAGAGAAAAAGCCATGCAACTCTTGAAATCACAACTTTATGAAGTTGAGTTAAGAAAAAGAAGAGAAAAACAAGATGAAATTGAAGCAGGAAAAATGAAAATTGAATGGGGGTCACAAATAAGAAGCTATGTGCTAGACGATAGAAGAGTAAAGGATCACCGAACTAATTTTCAAAGTAATGATCCATTTAAGGTACTTGATGGAGATCTACAACCTTTTTTAAATTCGTTTCTTATGACATACGGAAAATCAGTTTAATTATGATATATTATCACAATCCAAGATGCAGAAAATCTAGAGAAGGGTTAAACTTTTTAAACGAAAAGAATATTCAACCCGAAATAAGAGATTACCTAAAAGAAAGACTAACCCATCACGAACTTAGATCCATACTAGAAAAGCTTGATATGAGACCTGATGAATTATTGAGAAAAAACGAGACGATTTACAAGACTGAGGTTAAGGGAAAAAAGCTAAACGATGATCAACTAATTATAAAAATGATAGAACATCCCAAATTGATAGAAAGGCCCATACTTGAACGCGGAGGTAGAGCCACCATTGGAAGACCAGCTGAAAATTTTATGTCTATTATGGACTAAACGTCTTTAATCAGACCTCTTTTAGCTAATTGAGCCTTAGTAATATCAATTAAACCCCAATTCACCCAAGCTCCAATAAAACCAAACAGAAATAAAAGTACCCAAAAAGCCATACCAAAGAAAAATAAGAAAATAGCTACCCCTAAAGACATATATACTAAATTTGAATTTTTAACGAAATTAGTAATAAAATTTAGAAATGAGTTACAGAATTGAAAAAGATACCATTGGTGAAATTAAGGTGCCTTCAGACAAATATTGGGGAGCTCAAACTGAACGGTCTAGAAATAATTTCAAGATCGGACCTTCAGGGTCAATGCCCATTGAAATTATACATGCCTTTGCAGTGTTGAAAAAAGCAGCTGCTATCACCAATTCCAAGCTTGGAGTGCTAGAAGAAAATAAGATGAAACTCATTTCTCAAGTATGTGATGAAATCCTCAAGGGGAAATTAGATGATCAATTCCCATTAGTAGTTTGGCAAACTGGATCTGGAACTCAAAGTAACATGAATGTGAATGAGGTAATAGCAAATAGAGCACACGTTTTAAGTGGTGGGAATTTAGATTCAGGACCGAAAACATTACAGGCCAATGACGATGTAAATAAGTCTCAATCCTCAAATGATACTTTTCCTACAGCCATGCATATTGCGAGTTACAAAATAATCATTGAGAATACTATTCCTGGAATTGAAATATTAAGAGATACACTTTCTGAAAAATCGAAGAAATTTATGGACGTGGTAAAGATTGGCCGAACACACCTTATGGATGCTACTCCTTTAACAATTGGTCAGGAATTTTCTGGTTACGTCTCACAATTAAACCATGGGCTTAAAGCGATTAAAAACACACTGCATCATTTAAGCGAATTGGCATTAGGTGGAACAGCGGTAGGAACAGGACTGAATACACCAAAAGGTTACAGTGAAGAAGTAGCATCACAAATTGCGTCAATAAGTGGGTTACCCTTTATGAGTGCAGAAAATAAATTTGAGGCATTAGCCGCCCATGATGCCATGGTTGAAACACATGGAGCACTTAAACAAATTGCAGTATCATTAAATAAAATTGCAAATGATATAAGATTATTAGCATCTGGTCCTAGATCAGGAATTGGAGAAATAATTATTCCTGCAAATGAACCTGGCTCTTCTATAATGCCTGGAAAAGTGAATCCAACTCAATGTGAAGCGCTGACTATGGTATGTGCGCAAGTAATGGGAAATGATGTTGCACTCTCTGTCGGAGGAACACAAGGGCATTATGAATTGAATGTATTTAAACCCATGATTGCTAGAAACTTGATAGAAAGTGCCCAGCTTATAGGTGATGCATGTGTTTCCTTCAATAATCATTGTGCAACCGGAATAGAACCTAACTTTAAAAATATAGATAGATTATTAAATAACTCTTTGATGCTAGTCACAGCACTAAATACAAAAATTGGTTATTACAAGGCAGCAGAAATAGCAAATACAGCTCATAAAAATGGAACAACCCTAAAAGAAGAAGCTATAAATTTGGGTTATGTTTCAGCTGAGGACTATGATAGTTGGGTCGATCCAAAAAAAATGATTTAACATGAACAACAATAAATATATCCTGAATGTAATTTTGAGCATTGCTTTAGTAGCTTTGCTACTTATTTTGACATTTAAGTATATCATTAAAACAGGTCCAATTATAAAATTACTTGCATTACTGATAGACGTATTAAGCATATACTATGCATATAAGACTATAAAATCTAAACCTAAAAACAATTAAAAACAACATACCATTATGAGCGAAATCGAAATAGAACCAAAAAACATCTTAAAGACTGCCTTATTTGGTGGAATAGGAGCCATATTTATTATTATATTTTTCATGTCGTGGACAGATATTGACCCAGGAGAAGAAGGATTTGTCTATAGACCTTATACCGGTGGAATTGACACAAGTGAAAACTATTCTGAGGGCACCTATTTTATTATGCCATGGAACGAAATGATTACGTACAATGTATTACAACAAAGTAGAAATTACGAATCAAAAGTGATGGAAAAAAACGGAATGGAAATAGGAATAGATGTGACAATTAATTACAATCCTATGCAGGGTAAAACACCAAATTTACATTTAAAACACGGAAAAGCATACGAAAACTCATTCGTTGATGCCAAAGTTAGAGGTGTTATAAAGGATGTAATAGGCAGATACACCTATGAAGAAATCTACTCCACTAAAAGAGAGGCATTAGAAACGGAAATGGACAATATGTTTCAAGCTGAATTTCCCGAAAATTTTATTACCTATAATTTTTGTGAAATTGCAGATGTTAATCTACCAGATAATGTGAAAATTGCCATTACTGAAAAAGAAACACAAAAACAGCGAAATCAAAAAGCTAAAGAATTAGAGGAGGAGCAACAATACCTAGCAAATGCTGAAATCAAAAAAGCAGAAGGTGAAAAAAATGCTGCTATTCTTAGAGCGGAAGGTAGAGCGGAAGAAATCAGGTTAGTTCAACAACAGCTTACAAGATCTCCTAATTATATTGAGCTTGTAAAATGGAAAGGTTACGCGGATGGAAAAGGATCTCCCTATGGAGAAAATAATGTATTTGGTGCTGGAACTTCTATTTTTAAAGGGATTAAATAAAATTCCGCCCAATAAAATAACAAAAAAGCCCACGATTGTGGGCTTTTTTTGTAACTAAAAAAAGTTCATAGATACTATGAACCGCATGAAACACAGTTATCTGGGTCGTCTAGTGAACAACTAATTTCGGCCATTCTCTCTTCCTCTGTCTTAGCCACTGGTTCTGAAATTGCTGCTTTATCTAATGTGAACTTAATAGCGTCTGTAGCAGATTTTGTTCTTAGATAATACATCCCCGTTTTCAAGCCTGCTTTCCATCCATAAAAATGCATGGAAGTTAGTTTTGCAAAGTTGGCATTCTCCATAAAAATATTGAGTGATTGGGACTGATCAATATACGCGCCCCTATCAGCAGCCATGTCTAATATTTCTTTCTGGGAAATTTCCCAGGCTGTTTTGTACAATTCTTTGATGTTTTCTGGAATCTCATCAATATTTTGTATGGAACCATTTGATGCCATTAATTTATTTTTTAGCCTGTCGTTCCAAATGCCTAACTTTACCAAGTCTCTTAACAAATGCTTATTGACGATAATAAACTCACCAGATAGAACTCTTCTTGTGTAAATATTAGAAGTATAGGGTTCAAAACATTCATTATTTCCTAGTATCTGAGCCGTAGAAGCGGTAGGCATTGGTGCAAGTAATAAAGAATTTCTTACTCCGTGCTTTTTTACTTCTTCCCTCAATAGATCCCATTCCCAGCGATCGGTAGGCTTCACTTTCCACATGTCAAATTGAAAAACACCATCTGAAATAGGGGAACCTTTCCAGGTTTCATATGGACCGTTCTCTATTGCAAGATCTTTTGAAGCAGTTACAGCAGCATAATAAATAGTTTCAAAGATTTCTTTATTCAATTGTTTTGCCTCAGAAGAATCAAAAGCATGTCTCATTAAAATAAATGCGTCAGCTAATCCTTGAACTCCTATACCAATTGGCCTATGTCTCATATTGGAGTTTCTTGCCTCTGGAACCGGATAATAATTAGCATCAATTACTTTATCAAGATTTCTAGTTACTCTATATGTTACATTGAATAACTTTTCGTGATCAAACTTCCCATCTATAACAAATTTGGGTAAAGCAATGGAGGCGAGGTTACAAACTGCTACTTCATCGGGAGCTGTATATTCAATTATTTCAGTACACAAATTCGAAGATTTTATAGTCCCCAAATTCTTTTGATTAGACTTTTCATTAGCCGCATCTTTATATAACATATATGGTGTACCTGTCTCAATCTGGCTTTCTAAAATCTTAAACCACAGCTCTTGCGCCTTCATAGTCTTTCTTCCTTTACCCTCCGATTCATACTTCTTATATAATTTTTCAAACTTTTTCCCATACGTATCTGACAAGCCTGGGCATTCATTAGGACACATCAATGTCCAGTCACCATTTTCTTCAACCCTTTTCATAAATAGATCTGGAATCCAAAGAGCATAAAAAAGATCTCTAGCACGCTGTTCTTCTTTTCCATGGTTCTTTTTAAGATCTAAAAAGTCGAAAATATCAGCATGCCATGGTTCTACATAAATAGCAAATGAGCCCTTTCTTTTTCCTCCTCCTTGATCAACATATCGTGCAGTATCATTAAAGACTCTTAACATAGGTACGACACCATTTGAAGTACCATTGGTACCTTTTATATAGGAACCTGTAGCTCTAATGTCATGTATTGAAAGGCCAATACCACCAGCAGATTGCGAAATTTGGGCACACTGCTTAAGAGTATCATAAATTCCAGAAATACTGTCTTCTTTTGTGGTTAATAAAAAGCAAGATGACATTTGAGGCTTTGGAGTGCCTGAATTAAATAATGTTGGCGTAGCGTGTGTAAACCAACCTTCGCTCATATAATTATACGTTTCTACAGCAGAATCAATATCATCAGTGTGAATACCAATAGCTACTCTCATCAACATTTGTTGAGGTCTTTCAGCTACTTCACCGTTTAATTTCAATAAATATGACCTCTCTAACGTTTTAAATCCAAAAAAATCGTATCTAAAATCACGATCATAGATAATAGTTGAATCTAATACATCCGAGTTTTTCTTGATGACACTATATACCTCATCAGAAATTAAGGGTGCTTTTTCATTTGTTTTAGGATCAATGTATTCATATAAGTCTTTTACAGTTTCTGAAAAAGACTTTTTGGTGTTCTTATGTAGATTAGAAACTGCAATTCTTGATGCTAGTAAAGCATAATCAGGGTGAGTAATAGTATTAGTTGCAGCCACTTCCGCTGCTAAATTATCTAGCTCACTTGTTGTAACCCCATCATATAACCCCTCGATTACCTTCATTGCCACTTTCTCTGGTGTCACTAACGGATTAAGTCCATAACAAAGTTTTTTAATTCTGGCAGTAATCTTATCAAATTTGACGGATTCTCTTCTACCGTCTCTCTTAACTACATACATATTTTTTTTTATTAATAAGTTTAAAAATCGGCATCAAGGTTAAAGCTGGTATCATTATTATTATTGAGCACGCCTGCTTTTTGGTACTCACCTACTCTTTTCTCAAAGAAGTTGGTTTTACCTTGCAAGTTGATCATGTCCATAAAATCAAATGGATTTGACACGTTGTAAATTTTTTCGTTTCCTAACTCTGCCAAAAGACGATCAGCTACGAATTCAATATATTGACTCATTAATTTTGAATTCATACCAATTAATCTTACAGGTAGTGCTTCAGTGATAAATTCTTTTTCTATTTCTACAGCTTCTTTAATTATTTCTTCAACTTCTGATTTTTCTAATCTGTTTACCATGTGGTTGTTATATAGCATACAGGCAAAATCACAATGTAAACCTTCGTCTCTAGAAATCAATTCATTTGAAAAGGTGAGTCCCGGCATTAGCCCTCTTTTCTTCAACCAAAAAATAGAACAAAATGAGCCGGAAAAGAAAATTCCTTCTACAGCAGCAAAAGCAATTATTCTTTGGGCAAAATTTCCGTTTTCTATCCACTTTAAGGCCCAATCCGCTTTCTTCTTAACAGGGTCAAACGTTTCTATAGCATTGAATAAATAATTTTTTTCCTTGGTATCTTTAATGTAAGTATCAATCAAAAGCGAATACGTTTCGGAATGTATATTTTCCATCATGACCTGAAAACCATAAAAAAACTTGGCTTCAGTATATTGTACTTCGCTAAGAAAATTTTCTGCTAAGTTTTCGTTAACAATTCCGTCTGAGGCTGCAAAAAATGCAAGAACGTGTTTGATGAAAAAACGCTCATCATCGTTCAGTTTACTTTCCCAGTCAATCAAATCAGGGGAAAGATCTAATTCCTCAGCTGTCCAAAAACTAGCTTCCTGTTTTTTGTACATCTCCCATATATCAGCATGTTGGATAGGAAACAACACAAATCTGTTAGGATTCTCTTTAAGTATTGGCTCCTCAACGTGAAGGTTTTTATCTAAATCTTTCTTTAAATCAACTTCTTGATTTACTATTTTTTTGTCTGCTGATACATTTTTTTCCATGTAGTTTTTTTTTAATCTGTTTTTAATAAATAGCTTTTTATAGGGCAAAAAATTCTACATTAAAAAACTAGCGTTTTTTAAAAAATTACTGTTAAATAAGTGTTTTGAGTGCCTACTAAAAACTATTAGCGGACTACAAATGTTTAAAATAATTAGGCTTTTAACAAGCTATTTTAA
>CESN01010004.1_pt1 | contig 10023 bp, 5 predicted proteins | sample 531181 | NCBI WGS metagenome assembly CESN01 (sample SAMEA2621990, study PRJEB7988) | marine metagenome | isolation source: saline water (ENVO:00002010), including
TCTCAAAGGGGTTGGTGCGATCGTATTTGACGAGTTTCACGAGCGAAATTTGACCAGTGATCTAAGTCTCGCTTCGGCTCTACAGACGGTGCAGTCGAAGCGGTCAGACTTAAAGCTAGTCGTGATGTCGGCTACTTTGGATATCGATACGCTTGAGGGCTTTTTAGCGCCTTGTTCACGAGTGGAAACATCTGGTCGGATGTATCCTGTTGAAGTGAGCTATGCGGGTTCTGCGCTCGGGCGTAATACAGCCCCCGTTTGGGAGCGAGCCGCTGCATCCTTTAAGAAGCTAGTGGGTGCAAAGCATTCGGGCGACGTGCTCATCTTCATGCCAGGTGCGTTCGAGATTCGAAAGACGATTGATGCAATCCAGGCATTGTCCGAAGCACGTGGCTATGAGGTTTTGCCCTTGCATGGAGAATTGCCACCCGACGCGCAGGATAGGGCGGTCACGAGTGGTGACGTGCCTAGGGTGATCGTATCGACCAACGTGGCCGAGACTTCTATTACGATCGAAGGTGTGCGCGCGGTGATTGATGGGGGCCTTGCGCGAATCGCACGTTACGATGCACGAAGAGGCATTAATTCAATTTTGGTTGAGCCGATTAGTCGCGCATCGTCGGAGCAACGCTCAGGTCGAGCCGGACGAACGGGCCCTGGTCTCTGCGTTCGACTTTGGAGTGAAGCGGAGCACGAGGCACGCTCGGCACGCGACGTGGCTGAAGTGAAGCGCGTCGATTTGTCGGAGACTGTATTGATGCTGGCGGCTGCGGGTATGAGTAAACTCGATCAGTTCGAATGGTATGAAGCGCCCAGCAAACAATCTTTGGAACGTGCCTATGGCTTACTTAAAGATTTAGGAGCTCTGGATTCGAGTAGTGAGATCACGGTGCTCGGTCGTCAGATGTCACGCTTTCCCTTGCACCCTCGCTATGCGCGATTGTTGATCGAGGCTGATCGTTTAGGTGTGATGCAAGATGCCGCATTGATTGCGGCACTGAGTCAGGGGCGACCCTTTTATCGAGCTTCACGCGATGGCCGCGTGCGACGTGAGCAGATTCGTCAGATCGAGGATAATGCCGATGCTCGTTCCGATTACTTTGTGCATCTACAAGCATGGGAGATTGCTCGTGGAGCTAAGTTTAACGCTAACGCATGTAGCGCACTAGGTATCTACGGTGCTGCGGCCCGACAAGCTGGCGAGGTGGCTCAGCAAATTCTACAAGTCGCTGAACGGGTGGGCTTAGATATGCGCAGCGGTGCGCTGCCCGATGCAGAGGAAAGTATTTGTCGCTGTCTACTGGTTGCGTTCTCGGATCACCTAGCTCTGCGCAATGATCGCGGTACGCGCCGCTGCAAGATGGTGCACGACCGTTCGGGCGAGTTACGACGTGAGAGCCTCGTTGAAAGTGAACTCTTTGTGGCAGCTGAAATCGAAGAGCGTGAGCTGCGGGGTGACGTCTCTGTCTTGCTCGGACTGGCAACAAAGGTGGAAGTTGAATGGCTAGAAGAAACCTTCCCCGATGATTTCAATGAGGTGACAGAGACGAGTTATGATTCTAACGCAAGGCGTGTCATTTGTCGCACTGAGCGATATTTTCGTGATCTCGTCTTACATTCCAAAGATCAGGGGGATCCGGACTTCGATCAAGCAGCCAGTTTATTAGCAACTGAAGTGGTGGCGGGCCGTCTCAATCTAAAAAAATGGGATGCTGCGGTAGAAAACTGGATACAGCGCGTTAATTTTGTGGCCAAGCACTGCCCCGAAACGGAGATCGCCCCGATCGACAGCGAGGCGCGTCAATTATTGATTGAACAAATTTGTCATGGCGCTCTTGGGTATAAAGAAATCAAAGATCGGCCTGTGCTTCGTACGGTCAAAGAATGGATACGTCCCGAGCAAATTTACTACATCGATACCTATGCCCCAGCAGAGCTTGACTTGCCACGAAAGAAACACCCCGCCCGTATACGTTATGAAGCTGATGGCAGAGCTATTATTACCTCAAAGCTACAGGATTTCTATGACGTTCCCGGTAAGACCTTAAGTGTGGCCAACGGGCAAGTGGCGCTCCTGGTTGAGCTTCTCGCTCCAAATCAAAGACCCGCGCATCTGACTGATGATCTCGATAGCTTCTGGGACGGCGCTTATTTGCTCGTGCGCAAAGACCTCGCCGGTCGTTATCCGAAACACGAGTGGCGGTAGTTAACGTAACAGCACCGTGCGCGGCTAGTAGTAGGTTAGCCGCCTTTTACTGCCAAAGATCGGGCACGACCAAACCTGTTTTGAGGGCATCCACGGCTAGAGGATTGACCGAAAAGCCATGAATACTTGCTTAAAGCTTTTTACCTTTGGCATTAGAGCCGCATAGGGCGACTTCCATTCCCATCTTTTTGGCCAACTCAGCTTTTGCATACATGCAGTCGTCGGCCTCTTTAGCGCTTTTGGCGTAGGCGACGTTAATGTGATTGGCTTGGTGGCGAGCCATCATCTGGTCGCGGCTCACGCCATAGGTCACGGCGTGCATGATTGGCCACTGCGGAGTGGTCTCGTCGAGGCGGCGCTGTGTCTCTTTCTTAGGTAGTGAGATTACTTTTGCGCGGCCAAGGTCCATCTTAAGTTTACCGTCTTCGATGAAGATTCGACTCCAGACGATTTCACCAGGCTTAGCTATACCATGCAATGTACTGCCGCCCTTGGGGAAGTACATTGCGGGCTGGCGGTAGCCGTGGCTTCCTTTCCATCCGCCTATGTGGTGCTCGATGGGTGCCGATCCAGAAATAAGGAAGACCCATACATATTCGTCGCTTGTGCCTGATCTGTCCCAGTCGCCCCAACGCAGATCATGGAGGGTTGTCTCGGTAGGCTGCTTTAGTGCAGTGTGCACACGCTTTGTCATGAGGGCGTCGAGGCCACAGCACTCATCGACTTCGTTGAAATGTGGGTAAGTTTCACCCTTAAGAATAACCTCGCCCTTAGCATTTTTGACCGGAGGTCTGTCGGTGCTGTTGAGCATACCTTCTACGAGGTCGGAGGCTGGGCAAAGATCCTTAAGGCCTTGCTGGTATTGGATGCCAAGTGCGTCACAGCCATAAGTGTCACCAATGCGGCATGCGGCTACATACATTTTACATTGTTCGATCACTTGTGTCTTTGTAAGGCTACTCTTACCGTTACGTCCGAAGTGGAAATTGAAGCCCTTTTTCACGATGTAGTTATAGACTTCGTTGGCTTCAGCTTTAGTCACGGTTTGCATTTCAGCGTAGAGTGCGCTCTGGCTGAGTTGCTCCTTATAAACGCCTGTCTGGAAGAGTAATTCATCGGGTATGGTCGCATTGTACATACCCATACAGAATTCATCAAACACACCCATGATGGCTTTATTTCGGTCAAGGTCAGTGAAGATTTTTTCGGCAACTTTCTTCAGGTGCGCAGGTGTGCCCATACTCTTGTATTTCTTAGCATGAGCAGTTGGGTGGCTCACGCTACCTGTTTCTAGCCATTTCTTGAGCTTCTTTTGAAAGCGTTTGTCAGTAATGAAGTTTTCGCTCCAGAGTGTAGAGTATTTGACGCCTGCCTTTGTTAAGGAACCGTTTAGATTAAGCATGCCGACGAGGCCAGGCCATGTGCCACTCCAGTTGGCTATCGTGAGGATGGGCCCTCTGTGCGAAATAAGACCGTGTAGAATGTGGTGCGAGTATTGCCAGACCGCCTCGGCAATAATAAGAGGCGCTTGCCGGTCGATCTTTGCAAACACATCCATGCCTTGACGTTGGCTGGAGATGAAGCCGTGCTTGAGTTCGGGGTCATATTTGTGAGCACGCTTGAGTTTGCCACCGAGGTTGTGAATTACACTAGCGAGTTCCTGCTCCATCTCATCCTGCTTAGACCAACAGTTTTGATTGGCAGTGATGCGAAGATCGCCATTGGCAACGAGGAGAATGGTTTTGTTTTTTGACATTATGTGCTGTAGGGTGATTCTTTATTGTAGGAGCAGTAAAGCATGAGCTTGAGCGGGTGGCTGAGTTTCGGATTCGATAAATGTGAGTAGTGTGTTTTTTTGCGCCAAAACGACTACCCGATAAACCTATTGATTCGTGCAAGCACGCGCTCGTGACCCATGACTGCTAGCATTGGCAATAGATCAGGGCCGCCCCCTTGGCCACTCGTAGCGAAGCGCAGGGCAGGGAAATAGGCGAAGATTTTTTGATCTTTAGATTCTGCGTGAGTTTCAAGTGCGCTCCTCAAGCTATCGGCATCAAAGCTTTTAATGTTCTCTAGTATTGGAAGTATCTCGCTTAGTAGTTCTTTAGGGTCGCTTTTCTTGGCGATTTTCGAGCCTGCCTTTTCGTCCATTACAAAGTCGTCTATAAAGAAATACCCGCAGAGTTCCGAGAGGGTTTCAAGTGAGCGGGCCTTGGGTTGGCAAAGGGTAAGCACGGCTTGAAGGTAGTCCTCGTCGACGTCCTCGCTGACGGCACCCGCATCATTGAGTAGAGGACGGGCGAGGAATGTGAAACTCTCTATGTTCAGCTCTCGTAAATACTCAGCGTTTAGGGCAGAAAGCTTTTTTTCGTCGAAACGCGCGTTGCCTTTATTGATTCCTGGGAAGTCGAAGCGCTCGATGATCTCATCGATATGCATCTTCTCGCGCTCGTCCTTTGGATTCCAGCCAAGAAGAGAAATGTAATTGCGAACGGCGACAGCAAGGAAGCCACGTGATTCGTATTCCTCGATCAATGCACCTTTATCTCGCTTGCTCATTTTGCCTGAGCCTTCTTCTTTCAGTATCAGTGGGATGTGTGCAAACTTTGGTGGCGTCACGCCTAAGGCATCAAACAATTCAACGTGTTTACTGGTATTAGAAAGATGATCTTCGCCACGAATTACGTGCGTGATACCCATCGTAATGTCATCGATCACATTGACGAGGTGGAAGCCAGGATTGCCGTCTTTACGCACGATGATGAAGTCCATTTCTTCAGCGCGCTCGACACGACCGCGCACCTCATCTTCGATGACAATGGGGACTGCTTTAACTTTCTCGACCTCCGCTTTCAGGTAATTGTCGTAAGTCATATAACGTTCGCCTTCGAGTTTGAACCAGATTGCACCGTCTTTTTTGTAGGTGCGCCCCGCGTCTGTAAGTTTTTTAAGATACTCGTCGTAGATTGGTTGACGCTGGCTCTGAAAGTATGGGCCGTAATCCCCGCCCACATCGGGTCCCTCATCCCAGTCCATCCCCATCCACTTCATGCCTTCGAGTAAGACGCGGAGAGCTTCTGGTGTATTGCGATTCTTGTCAGTGTCTTCAATACGGAGCACGAAAGTACCTCCAGTATGCCGCGCATAGAGCCAGTTAAATAGTGCGGTGCGGGCACTACCAATGTGAAAGAAACCCGTAGGGCTTGGAGCGAAACGAACACGGACCTTGGACATGGTGGGATGAGTGAGAGATATAACCTAACTAGAATACTTAGTCTAAAGATTACACTGTATAACAAATAGTCAGAAATAGTTAGAAATAGCCAGAAATTACGATGACTATTTCTTCAATTCATCAAGCGATGAAAGATTCAGATACTCAGGAAAAAATATGTGAGCCGAGCTAAATTGGCTTACTATTTTGTAATAGAATATTTAGGGGCACTTTCTTGCACTGGCTGATCGTTTATATAGACCTCAAGGCTGCAAAGTCATTTTCTTCCTATTGATACAGTGGTGGTGTCTTCTAGGTCGATTTGAACGTCGCCTTATTATTGTGGAGCCAAGTCGAGACCCGTCAATCTGGCTTCAAGAAAGAGAGTTTAGTATTAATGTGTAACAACAATTTATCTTATTTACCGTAAACTTCTACCTCTATGTAGTGATTCATGTCATTGGCGGTGTTACCATTGCTGTAGAGTCGCACGTATTGCGCGTTGACGCCTTTAGCATCGATTAACTTACCATAACGAGAATCCACATAAGGCTTTGAGGAGCCTTTACCTATTTTGGCTGAGTCATCGTAGTCATTGTTGAAGAGGACCGTGACTCCAGACTCAAATGTAGGGTCGTTGGATACCTGCACGACTACGTCGTGATAAGCGCGCGCTTGCGAGTGATAGTGCCAAACCCAGATGGCGGAGAGATCTGCGGGTGCTTCGAGGTCGATTTGCACCCATTGAAGGCCGTCCATTAGCTCGACAAAGTATCCTTCGCCCGCCTCCTTGTCGCCGTCAGTGATGTAGGAGAGTTCGCCGATTATGGGAAAGTCATCGCTGCCGGTTACGGACTTATCTGTGGATAGAAGTTGAGTGCCTTCGGGAACCATGAGGATCGGGGCACTGGAAGGAGCCGGTTCAAGGTTGGGCACTTTGATCGGTTGCGGTGTGCCTTCAATGAGTTCTGGTGGGATCCCCGTGGTCAGAGGCATGGTGGCTACGGTGTTTACTGCAGAATTTGATGAAGCTACTGTATTGTCACTGGGTGGGGCTTCGTCGCCACATCCAGCAAGAATTACTGTGGTAAAAATGAAGGCAAGGAGCGCTACTTGTTTCATTATATTATGTGTAATCATTCAGAAATTTTGTTTTTTCTAAGCGTGTAGATGTTCTTCGGTGAAATTGATTATTTCATGACTGTTGGCGGCGGGATTGACCCAATAGATTGGAGCTTCCGATTCTAGTGCGTGGCGGGCATCGCAGGTCAGTTTGGTATCGCCTCGGATGGCTCCATAGAAATTTTCCACATGTGGTGTGTGTGGCTGTTTATTCATTCCTCCGGGGAGGGCGTATTTGTCAGGTGGCGCGGATTCGTAAGAAGCGATGGCATCGCTTCCGCCTGCAGCGACACCGACTGATTCTTTCTTAAGTAATCCACGCCTGACAACATCGTCCCACTTCGCAGAGTCTGCCCCAGATTCCTTGTATATATTGGTATATGCTTCGCGTTCAGAAATTTCGATCGTGCCATCGGTCCCCATGAATGTTTCGTAATAACCGCCGCCCGCGCTAGTCGTGGTCAGGACCTGATAAAAGGCGCGCGCGCTGCCTAAAGCCGTCTCATACTCGAATATGCACATAACGTTGTCAAAGTGCTCGCGATCTTTAAAGTAGCTACGTCCTCCAGAAGCCATTACGGACTTTGGTTGACTACCAAGAAACCAATTAAATATATCAATTTGGTGAGCCCCTAGGTCGGAGATAGGTCCCCCGGATAGTTCTGTGTAAAAGCGCCAATTGAGAAAACGATGACGCAGTTCCTCGAGGCTAAGTGTATGGTCGGCACCGGCATCGAAACCATACTCACGGAGAATGTTAGCTTCAGGCAAGATTGAGGGCTTCGAAACAATATCTTGGGAGGAACTAAGTGCTCGATTCCATTGGCCGTTAAGGTTGATAATCTGACCGCAGACATTTTCTTTTTGAATAAGTTCATTGAGCACGAATTGATAACGCGGATTGCTACGGCGTTGGTGCCCGATCTGGCAAAGCTTACCAGTGCGATCCATTGCTGCGACGATACTCCGCGCCCCTTCGATTGTGTTGGACATCATTTTTTCGCAATATACATGACAGCCCGCCTCGAGAGCCATCACGGTGTGTGGTGCATGCCAGAAATCAGGGGTAGCCACGAAGACGGCATCAAGATCTTCCTTATCAAGCATCTCTTCTGCGCTGAGGTAGCGGTTGATATTGTAGCCAAAGCGCGATTTGATTGCAGAAAAAGTGCGACCAACTCGGGTCTTCATTATATCGCAGGCAGCCACATACCGGATGCCAGGTATGTTAACCATAGCGTTAAAGAGCACTTCTTGCTGTTTGCCGCAGCCAATGAAGCCCACACGTATGTCATCACCAGGAGAACCTGACGCCTTAGCTTTGAGAATGGAGGGTGCACCGAGCACAAGGCCGGCTCCAATGGTTGACTTTGAAAGGAATTCTCGGCGAGAGAGACTGGGAAGTTCGAAGTCCATGATTTATATAGTAAAAATTACCACTTTTTGAGAATAGCAAACTTGTTATATTTCGCAAGTGCGAGCGCCATAACAATCATGATTATGTGCACACCCAGCCAAGCAATGCCCGCATCTTGTTTGATTAGAATGAGACCAAATGTGAGGCTGGTGTAAATAAGACCCATTAAAAAGAGCGAGAAGCGAGTGGCGATCCCTAGAAAGAGTGTAATGCCAAGGATAATGAGGGCCGGGCCAAGGACGACATTGTAGATGTTTAAAGCGAACTCTGGAATGAGGGGTTCATTTATAAACTTGTCATAAAGTGGTGCGGGGACGCCGTTGTAATTACTTATCGCATAGACTTTGGTAGCAGTTGATTCGGTCAATCCGTAGGTGTTAGGTGCGCCGTCTATTAAAACAGCCGTATCAACCGCCTTCCCGCTGCCGGCGAATTTCTCGATCCCTGTTTGAAAAGCTCGAGCAGCAAGCCAGAGTCGGAGTAAGAGTATGCCGAGGGTGTAACTAAGGTCGTTGGAGCAGATATTTTCTTTTGAGGTCATAATGAGGTTATTCTTTTCTAGCTAGACGCCTGACTTATCTAACTTCCAAACTATATTCAAAGATTTTTGATTTCGGCAATGGCAAGTTTGTATTTAAAAAGCCATGGGCAATGAATTTTATGCAGTTTATTCATTACGGTTTGCAAGTACTCCAATGAAGCTTCGATTTTGAATGGAATAGATTACTCGATATTGTTTTGAATGTGGAACTTATTTAAGTTTTTAAAGGAATCCTCGTAGCGGACGGATCCGTATTTGTACTTGCGCTTTAAGACGATTTTTTCTCAGAAGTTCGCTCCCTTTTGTTTGTGTTTGGCAAGCAAATGGAGCTGCATCTTTTCATCGTAATTTTTAAGTTTTAGTGCCTGAATGGTGGGGAGAAGCGGTTTGGCATCGTCCTCTGCCCAATCCATGATGTTGAGCACGGAAAGGGTGGCATAGGAATTCTCTTTGAGGAGTTGCTCGAGGCATTGAAGCCCTATTTTTTTATTCCCAGAACGTAAAAGGAGCCATCCTGCCATGGCTCTTACCTCGTGTGAATCATCCTCCAGGCATGTAAAGGCGGATTGCGTGTCGTTGAGTAAGAAGCAACCTACAATTCCCCAATAGCGCAGTCCGAGGTCGGGGCTTTTGAGTAAGCGGCGAAGGGCTGGTAGATTAGTTTCGTTCTCCTCGAGCGCTAGGTCGGCAGCATCCAGTAGCTGAGGCAAATTGTAGAGACTTCGGTCACGCGCGGCTTGGTAGATGGTTGTGTTATTTTGGGCGGCGAGTTTGACCATCTCCGATTCGGGAAGCATCCCCGTGTCGAACACCTCCTCCTGCCATGAGCGCAGATTGCGTCGCATGCGTTTGATGACTTCTGCGTATTCTGGATTGTCAATGAGGTTGTCGATGCTGTCAGGGTCTTTTTCCATGTCGTATAGTTCTTCCGTCCAGCCTTTCGGCTTAAAGAATCGTTCTTCGAGCTTCGATGCTTTGCCTAATTGCACATGCTCGGCCCATGCTTGAGTAGCCTTCATCTTCCAAAGATAATTCAGATGCTGCATCCATGGGATGTAGGGCATATAGTTACGAATGTAGAGGAACTGTTTATCGCATATAGCTCGAGCGTTTTCACTGCGCTCATCCATGCGTGTACGAAATGCGAAGTGAAACGCTCGCTCTGGCCGCGTTTCTTTTCCCAAGAAAGCTTTTCCCTGCATGATGGCTGGTATTTCGGTATCTGTTATGTGCAACCAGGTGGTCGGCATATCGATGTAGCTGACGATCCGGTCAACTGTCATTCCTGGCTTTTCAGCGGGCCATAGCTCTTTGTACTTTTCAGGGATTCGAATAATCAGTGGGCAATGGATACCACTGCTAAAAAGGAAGCGTTTGCTGCGTGGCAGTACGCCTCCATGGTCCGAGTTATAGATGACGATCGTATTATCAGCGAGTCCACTTGCTTCGAGTTGCTCCAGCGCATCCCCGATCGCTTGATCCATTCTTTGGATGGCATCGTGATATTTTGCGTAGTTCATACG
>CESN01102372.1_pt1 | contig 10006 bp, 9 predicted proteins | sample 531181 | NCBI WGS metagenome assembly CESN01 (sample SAMEA2621990, study PRJEB7988) | marine metagenome | isolation source: saline water (ENVO:00002010), including
TTTTTATTTAAATATACGAAAAACTAATTGGGATAGTATATACATTTTCATTGTTGGAAGAGGATGATGGTCTAGGTAAGATAATTTGTCTACATAGAGGACAAGATGAATTATTTTCAAACCAGCGGTCTACGCAATGAGGGTGGAAAATGTGGTTGCATGAATTAATTTTTCGGACGATTGTATCGTTTTCAATCGGTGAGTGGCAAATCGCGCATTGTTGAGGGTTGTGTAACATTCCTTCTTCGACCATTTCGTCTTCATTAATTTTAAAAATTTCAAGACGAGTGTTTTCGGATAATTCTCGAATAGAAATCCCATCCGTGTTTGTCGAGCTAGGATTTGTGAAGGAGAAAGTGTTTTCACGAAAGGGTTGATTAGTCTGATTATTATTATTACTATTTGTGTTGGTTGTTGCTGTAGATGTTGTTGGAGGGTTATTCGAGACGGGTGGGTTGGATAATATATTCAATATATTTTGAACCATCTCTGAAATATTTGTAGGGATATTTTCATCCATATTGTCTGAATCATCTTCCGAGATGACCCTCGGTCCATATATTGAAAAAAAATTCATTTTAATATCTTTTTTTTGTCTTTAAACTATAATTATTTTAAAAAAAAAAAAAAAAAATTTTTTATTTTTTCAATTAACAAAAATGCCGTCTTATATAACATCTAGTCAACATAATAATCCAAAAGTTGCAGGATTCATCAAACAATATTTCACTCCTCATGCAGAATCTTGTATCACGCCTTTAAAAAAAGATTGGGGTTTCAGACCTTCTGCGTTTTCTCTAGTTGGGAAAGGTCCAAGTTGTAAAAACGACCCTTTAACATATATTGAATTAGAGAATAGTACCTATCGTTCTTTTGATAAAAGTACGGAAACTATGACTGAAAAACCGTATTCTATGATGGGAAAACACAATTATGTTACGGTTGGAGAAACTAATAAATATGAAAAAAAAGAGGAAGGAACTCCAATGGAAATCCGACCTTTGGTCACCCCAAATGTTTTTAAAAAAGAAAATATGATATCGTATAATGTCTCTGGTATGAGTGAGGCTAAGATATTACCACCGAAAAAGTTGAAAAATAATATTAAAGTGAATTCGAATGTTGCTATGGCAGGTATGCAAGAACGAAATAAATTGAATATGGAGCAAAACCCCTCCATGGCACCTAAAGTTGGTGACTGTAAACAAACAAAATTTGGTTGTTGTAACGACGGTGTGACAGCGAAAGAGGATGATTCTGGTTCGAACTGTCCAAAGTTGTCATAATAAGACAAAAAAAAACATACAAGAAAAAAAGGAAGCTTCCAAGTCGATATTATATAATATTGTTATATAATATCAAGAAAATAGAAATGATATAAAAAGTAGACAGTCTTATATACAAAGAATGGCGAAAGATATTAAATATCCAATTTTTTTGAAATTATCGTCGAAAATGGATGATAATTTTTGGAGATTCATTTATGAAGACCTTGCCTATGGGAAAGTACCTTATGGTCTTTACATTCAAGATAATTATTTATGTTGTTATATTAAAAATAAGGAATTTAGTTATAAAATCACAAATAATAGTGATTCTTTGGATGAATTACATTCATTATTACGAAAAAGGGCTGGGATTTTATCGGAAAAAGATAGAATACATACGAGAGAAAATTTATACAATCAAAAAATTACCGAAATGCATTCGATTAATAAGAAAAATTACAGAGATAATTTGATACAAAATTATGTCATTTGTCAAGGAAAAAAAAATAATATTAAATTGGATATATTGAAAAATTTATTAATGTTTTTAAATAATGCTTTTCTTTTTAAAGTAATATCTTTGAATGATATAACTTTTGATAATCAAAGCATCGAATCGATAAAAGGAATTTTGTTTAAAAAGAATAAAATAATTATCAAATATAATTTATTCAGCAATGTGAATAATATTTCCATTGTGGAAGATGAAATTAAAAAACAAAATATAATTCAATTGTGGAAAATATTTATTGATGAGATGAAAGAATCATGAACTGACTTCTACTTTCGGTAAGGTCATGGATGGGGGGTTCTCAGTTGTGGATGGTGTTGTTTCAACATCGGGTGTTGTTTCAACATCGGGTGTTGTTTCGGTCTCGTCCATGTCTACATCCAGGACTTTATAGATATTTTCCATAGTAGGTGATTTTTTGACCGGAGGAGTTGGTTTGGTAGATTTTTGATATTCTTTATTTTTTTTAAAATTTTTCCTTGTAGACAAGGAAAGATTCGGATTGAGAAGTGATTTCCTTTGAGGTCTTTTAATTTTTGTAAAGAGAAATTCAATGACTTTCATTTCCACGTGGATACGTTTTTCCGTGACGGTAATGTTTTCCATTTTCAAGGCACATGTTACCAATCCATCGGTGGATTCATCATTTTCCGATTTGTTACCAATGAGAGAATATGGATTCATTTCTTTCATTTCACTTTCATTCCAAATGGATGTCATGATTTTTTTACTTTTATTGGTCATTAATTTACAATAAAGTGTTGGAGGTCTATCTTCACTGATATAATTCAAAATCTTGAAATTGTTAATCAATTCATCAGTGACATTCAATTCTTCCTTGATATCTCGGAGGAAAGTTTTGATATATTCTGTGATTTCTTCAATTTTTTTAATGAAATCATTTTCTTCTTGTGTGGGACCTTTTTTCCGATTCCATAAATTCATTTTGATACTGTATCCCGTGACATCATTATTGACACGATGTCGTTGTTCATTAATTCTCGCCATGTATAATTGAGGAGGCGTTCGTAAAATTAATTTTCTTACATTGTCATCACTGTCTTCATCTCCCGATGATGCAGATTCGTCGATAAAGATTGGAATATATTTACTGTATAAACCATTAAAGGTTTCACTAAAAATAATATTTTTAACATTTAAATTTGAAAAATTTGTAATTTGTTGACTGTCGTCTTGTTCCATTTTTTTTTTTTTTTATTTTATATAATATTTTTCATTTTTTAAATAAATAAAAATGGACAGACTAAAAATAATTGACAAAATAATTAAAGATAATACAGATGAGAAAGGATATTCTGGTATGGATAATACAATTGATTGGGATGTAAATGCATTGAATAACTTAGGGAATGTGGTAGACCCAGACAGGCCAGGAATTACCTTTGAGTATACGTTTTATTTAGATTTATCGTTTGATTATTTAAAGACGCATCTAACAAAACATGATGATGGTAAATCATTTGTCAATGAAAACACCAATCCTAGACAAGCGCATAATGTCAAGAGTGATAAATTTGATGTCGCTATTCAAACGGTGAATTATCGAGATTACGGAAATGATTTGGATGATTCGGAGAAATGTTATATCGGAGAAACCCAACCAAAAGTTCCTTCACGAAGTGGTGGTCACAAAGGAGCCTTCAAATTCGATTATGAATGTCGAGATGGAAATTATTGTTTTCCAGATAGAAGTAAAGTCAGCTCCGAATATTTTACGAGTAAAGATATTATGACCCATTATGACACACAATGTAGATATGGTAAGACATGTGGACAAAATCGAAAAAAATGCCATCCCAACAAAAATAGTTGGGGTTATTGTAATCTTAGAGGTGGAGCTACTGCCGGGGAATTGTCTAGTTTTGGTCACGAACGGACAGGTGGTTATGATAAATATTCATCATGTATATTTGAAGGGAATGCTCATAAATCAAACAATCGTATCCCAGGAAATGGTCATTGGAGATTCAACACTACAAGTAGTTATAATAAAGGATGTTGGAAAGGTGACCTTTGTAAAACAGGATGTCAAGATGGACTAAGTGACAACGATAGAAAAACAAATTCTCACGAATTTTCTTCACAGAGTTACCCATGTATTCGTTTGAAAAAGGATTCTTTTTCGACTCCTACCGAATTGGATTCTCCGAGTAAAAAGCTTCTGTATAATTCACAAACTTTACCTTATTTCCGACTATATTATATCCAATATTTTATCGATGATAAAAAATCAGGAAATGAATATAATCGTTTCAATAAATTCAAACAGTTAAGTAATTTCACTTGGGAAATAAAATATAAAATCAATTATTCCACCAAAACAACAAATGCATTTGCTTGTATCAAGGAAGCCTCAGATTGTAATGAAATATTTAAAGCACATGCTATCCAATCCAACAACGATATTCTCAACAAACCAATAAATCATATGGATATTTACCATCTTCTTCAGTTTGTCAGTAATTATCCCTTGAGTGACGGTTGGGTAGATACATTTAAAAAAAAAACCATCAAACTGAATAATTTGAACAATGCTTACCATATCATGATGGACTATTGTTATTTCAGTAAAAGAAATATGGGATTGCTTGAATCTTTTAAAAATGTCCCAGAAATCACACCAGAAACTAACTTTTGTTCTTTTTCTTTTCAAGGCGGTAACCCGGATATCATTATTAATTCTAAAAATTTTGAAGGAGATTCGGTAAAATTGGAAGGAGTTGACAAAAATGTGGAACAGTCGGATGGTAATTTCGTAAATGAAAAAATGGACTCCTATCAAGATAATGATGAATTTCAAAGTAAATTGTTAGGAAGTTACCCCCAAGCCAAATATATTTTCCTTAATTATTGTCGAGGAACAAATTTTAATACACCCGAATGTATGAAATTTTACCGGGGAATGTTCAAGAAGGCCAACGAAGATGGGGGAAATCTCGATGAAGATGTTCATGACCATATCAAGACCATGTGCCATACGAAAGATGAATATGTCTCTGATGATAAATATTATTTTACAAAAAAAACAGGAGATTCCCCTGGTGAAGATATCATCGAAAGGAAATTTTCCAATGTCGATGAATGTAAAGAACTATGTCAAAAAACGGATGAGTGCGTTGGTTTTGTCATGAATGAACCTGTCGTGACATTCTATCAAGACGCAAATTTTTCAAATTCCTTGGGAATTCTTTCAGAAGGGAGTTATGATAATTACGAAATGACCAAGGAAGGTATTTTGAATGATAAAGTTTCGTCTATCAACGTCGCGGATGGTTTAATCGCAATCCTCTATGAACATGGAAATTTTGACGGTGAACAAAAAGCGATTTCTGGAAAAATCAAACTCTCTGATATTAATTTTAATGAAAAAACATCTTCTGTCAAGATTTTACAATTTGATTGTGATGCTTACAAAGAACGATATCCTTCCCTTTATCGAATCTATGGAGGTGGTTGTATGTATTTACAAAATCATTTTATGGAATATGGTATCAAAGAAAATTTTGATGCATCTGGAAATTTATTAGGAAAAGGATGTTGGTTAAAGAAAAAAACAGATAATCATCAAAAAAACATGTCAAAATCAATTTATAAAAAAGAAGATACGGATAGTTTATGTTCCTGTTTTTACAAGAAAGCATATTATCAAAAATATTTGACAGATAACAGCTATCCCGTTGAGGCAAGCCGTGAGGGACCAAAATGTTGGTTTCCCAAGTGCTTTGGCGGGATTGATGTTATCACCCCAGACCCTAATAAAAGATGTTCTGATTTAACTATATGTAATAATGAAATACAAAATATTCTCACCGCTGGGGGAGATATTAAAAATGTTAATATCAATGTGGAACAATTTTCTCAATGTAATAAAACTAGTGATACTGGACCCCAAGAGACAAAAACCCAAGATTCAAAATCAACAGAAAAAGAAGAAGAAAAAGTAGCAGAACCCAAATCAAATATGAAATTATATTTAATCATTGGGGGTGTAGTAGTATTAGTTTTCATTCTCATTATTGTAATAATCTTATTGGTCAAAAGATGATGACTAAATAGATATTTTTTTATTTTTTTTTTATTATATTAGAAATAAAAAAAAACAATGATAGGAAAAGATTATATAACAGGTTACAAGGAAAAAAGAAAACAAGCATTAAATAAACAACATTATGAAAAGGAAATTGAAAGTTACTTAGTCAATGAAAAACAAATTAGGAATGATATAGATTATCACAATCCACTACCCATTGAACAACAAGTACCTGATAATTTTCTGATAGGAAAACGTGAAAAAGTTGGAGAAGGAGGGGTTGGAAAAGTATATACTTATATCCCTAGGAATAGTACCACCATGCAGAAATTTGTATTAAAACAAGCGGATTTAGAATCTTCGAATTTACAATTTAGAAATTTAAAACAACTTGAAAATGCCGGATTATGTGATTATTTTTTATGTCCAATACGGGGTGAAAACGGAGAAGGAGGGTATTTCTACCACCCAACCCAAAGCAATAAAAGATATATTAAATTAGAATATTTAGAAGGATATGAAACATTATCCGATATTGCAGACACGTATATAATATCCGAAGAAGTTGTGGAAAAACTTAAAAAAAAAATGCTCATGATTGTGAATATAATGCACAAAAATGGTATGGTCCATTCGGATATTAAACCAGATAATATCATGGTAGAAGTAAAAAATGGTGTTGTTACTGAAAATGTTAAATTTATCGATGTTGGTTCATTTATATATAAGAAAGATGCTATCAAAGTAAGTAGAGGTTTTCCAAAAACAAAATTTGATTATTTACGTTTCAATACATTTACCCCTATATATCTTGATTTTAGCCTTTTTCTACCTGCGTTTGCTAAAAAGTATACATTAAAAGCATATTATTATCAATTTGGTATATTTGATGTCAAAGTCGATAATAAATTTATTACTTGGCAACAACCAATCAGAGATTATAATTCTATAGCCTTTGGAATGTCAATATCACAAAAATTACCTTTAAAATTCGACTTTACTTCTTTTGAGGCTTCTTCAAAAAATATCTTGGAATTGGTCTCTTTGTTAAACAATCATATCATACCTGTAAATTACCCTTTCAATGGAGATTTTTACAATACAATATGGGAAACCAAGTATGGAAATGCTGTTCGAAATCATAAACCCTTACTTCAAATATTTTTTCACGAATTTTTCGATTTTGAAATTCTAAAAAAAAATGATATTCATGCCATCAACTTGACAAACGCAGAATTAGAATATACATCCCAAATGTTTCAAGATTAAGATTTATAGAATTTTAAATCATGTTACCTTTTCAATCAATTATTAACAATAAAAATTTAGGTATTCACTATGGTAAATGAAATTTCAAAATGGAACAGTACCACTTTTGTGTTTCATGATACAGATATGTTCCATTCTATTTTATCATTTATCAATCCAGATTTGAAACGAATGGATTGGTGTACATACCAAAAAGAATTTCAAATCTCTAAATTAATGAAAGAATTGGTCTACATGTGGATGAAATTGGAAATTTACAAAATTGATACTTCTTTTCGTTATCAGTGTTTTTTACCACTTCTTGAGCAACATCAACAAAAAATAAATAAAACTCCCCTATTTTATTTCATGCGTAAAAAACAATGTGAAATCAATATTCATAAAGAGGAAAGACTTCAATCTTTTTTTCATTGTTATTTGAATGATTTGAATTCTTTCCAAGTTTTGGATGAAATATTTCCTCATTATGAAACTGAAATTTACCCGGATACAATTCAGCTGATAAGTTGGGAATTCCAAAATGGGTTCGAAGTCAAATACAAAATGCGTGGAAAAAATTACTCCGGATTCCAGTGGATAACAATAAATCAATTAGATATTTACGCCACCATCCTTGGAACTCCTAGCAACATTTTAAAGAAAGATACATTTCAAATGAGAATGAATAATCATGACAAATTATACGATATAAAAATTTTATGGAATACAAACATTACAGGTGAACGAAAAGTATTTTTTGAATATGGTTGGTACGACCCCCCTCATATACATCCGGAAGATATTTAAATGACACGGTCATTCAAATTTTTTACAAAACGTTTTTCGATGATAAGGTGTTAAACCATAATGATAAATCCCTTGGATATGATTTTTGGTACCATATCCCTTATTATGATGCAAATCATACTTTTCTTTCCAATCCTCTTTATCGGAACAAAAATTGAGAATATATTCATCTCGATACGTCTTTGCTAAAATACTTGCAGCTTTGATTTCAGGATGGATATCATCTCCTTTGACAATACATTCATACGGGATATTGTGTTTATTCATGAAAAAATTCCCATCGATTAATAATTTGAATGGACGACTTTTCAAATGTTCGATACAATTATTCATGGACAATATCGTTGCTTTCGAGATTCCATCTCTATCAATTACATCATTTGGTACAAATTGTACACTATAATCAAGAGCATGGTCTTCAATGAATTTTCTAGATGCTTGTTTTTGCCTCTCTGTCATTTTTTTAGAATCACGTAAAACAATATTATTTTTTTCACACATTTCGGTAAAATTATCCGGTAAAATGACAGCTGCTGAACACACAGGACCAAATAAACATCCTTTGCCGGCTTCATCAATACCACATGATTTAAAATTTGGATTTTTCGAGGAATGAAATAAAATGGACATTTTTTTCTTATTTTATTTTAATCCTAAAATATCATTTTTTTTTTGTCTTTACCATCCATCTACCTTGACCCATATAATAACACAAAGTGTCGCTCTGCATTTTAATATTTTTTTAGTTAGGGGTCCATAATTTATGTAACAGCGCCATCTTATCTTCATCCACACTGGTACAATCATACAAAAGTATACCACCTGTGTCTATAGAATTGAAACTATAGGTCCAAAAAAAGGTATCTGTCAATGATTTTTCTTTTAAAAAATCTACAAATTTTTCAGCCCATGTAGTTTCTTGTAAACTCTCACTCTTATAACCCCACTCTCCAATATTCACAACCGGTAAATCTAAATCCGCGAATGAATAATCCCACTTATCCTCATAAGGGTCTGAATCGCTAAACCAATATTTATGGACAGTATACGTTATTCGGTCTTTGAAAAAAAGGTCCTCCAAATTCACATAATGTAGCGAACCCCCCCAATTCGTCCCTCCTACAAAATATTCAAATCGACCGGGAAAATGATACTCCAAATATTCCAAGGTTTGTCTTGCAATACTATTCCATTCTACATAATTATCACTTTGATATTCGTTAAAAATATCCACTGCTTTTAGATTCGGAACATCCACATATCGACTAAGAATCGTCCTCCAAGATTCTAAAAAATCATCAAAACTTACATAATTATCATAAGGCTTTGCTGACTGATGTGTGGAATGTAATCGGTGGCAATCCAAAGCAACATCGATATTATAGTATTGAATTTTCTCGAAAAATTCATCCATATCCTTCCATTCTTTTTTCTCTGTAAATTCTACACTAAATGGTAATCTTATATAGTTGAATCCTAATTCATCAATCTTTTCTATATGCCATTCAATATCATGAGCCCATGTACACATTAAATTAAAATATTGAGTTTCAAAGCCAAACCAATTCAACCCTTTAATGATATAATCGTCTTTTTTCACTAAATTAAAATCATCATCATCCAATAAATCATTCTCTATATTATCAGCTAAATGAGAACCCAAAAATAAAGAAATATAAGCGATACAATGAAATACATTCGAAATAAATTTCATATTCTAGCTTTTTTTTATTCTGTCATATTTTAATTTTTAAATCGGTTATATTTTTTTTTTATTATTAGAATTGAAAAAAAATGAGTAATGGTGGAGCTGATAAGAGAAAAAATCAATTGAATTTTTAAATTGGTTAAATTGAAAAATTATTAGTAAAATTGAATTGAAATTATTTTAAAAAATGTTGATTAATTGTTTTTCCTCAAAGAATATTTTTTTTGTAATTTTCGGATAGCATTGTTTATTCGTATCCAATCACTTTTGTAATAAATCTCATATTTTTCATCGACATACTTCTGATATTTATTCAAATGATATCTTATACAAGAAGATGTATACATGGTGTTACAAAAATCCTGTATAATATTAACATTATCTAAAACTAAATGTTCTCGAGTTTTTTTGTT
>CESN01019682.1_pt1 | contig 10000 bp, 8 predicted proteins | sample 531181 | NCBI WGS metagenome assembly CESN01 (sample SAMEA2621990, study PRJEB7988) | marine metagenome | isolation source: saline water (ENVO:00002010), including
CAGCCTTAGTTCTGTCAAATAAGTATGTTTCGTTACTCTCGACTAATCTAAATTCTGAAATCATTTCTAATGCAGAGTCCAGTCTACTAACCGCGTTAGATTGATATTTTCCGAAAATTTCAAAAGCTGGGTAAAGATTTCCCTGCTTAAAATAAGTAATAATTGTTGGGGTAATATTTTTGTGAAATAATTCAACTTCAGAGTTTGTAAAATAAATCTTCTGAGGATCTAGTTTTTTTAGGTATGCATTTAAAAATTTCGATGCGTTTAAATCCTGGATTTTTACCTTGTTGTAATGGGCTTGCTCCAATGCTTGTACCAACCATTTTGTCTCATGTTTCATCAATGCGGTAGGTTCAAGAACGGAAATTTCATCTCCATACCCAGTAAAAGATGTAAGGATGAAAAGGTTTAATATGAATGAAGAAAATTTTTTAATTTTAGACATCTGTTAAAATATTTATTAATTATTTTTGTTTAAAAATGATTTTGCTTTGTCCAATGAGTGCTTTTCATCATGGGTAAGAGAACCAAATCCTTTTTCATTAATCTTGTCCAATATGCGATCAATTTCGTTTTGCATATTGTCATGACCCGAAATGTTTACCTTGAAATCACTGGGTGTACGGTTTTGAGCATTGAATTTTGATTTGGATCTGGAGGATTTCAATTTAAAAGTCGGGAATTGATAACCATTTTTGTAAAGCAGGAAAAAGATGTACCCTGTTGCAATACCACCAAGATGAGCAGAATGTGCGATATTTTTACTATATTCTAAACTTGTTGCACTTGGTACAGGCAGTGCAAGTTCTTCAAAAATAAAAAAATACAATTCCATGCCAAGATATGCATAGAGAATTATTTTTGGTTTAAGTGTAACCGGCAATATGAAAAAAAGTAAAAATCGAATAGGTTCGTTAGGTCTAGTTACACAAAAAAAAGCCAAAAATGCAGATGCTATTGCAGATGCTCCTATGAGTTGCATGGGTTTGGGTACAATAAAAAAGTTAACAGACAACCACAAAAGACCTCCTGTAAAAGCGGATGCAATGCACAAAGCAATAAAATCACCAGAGGGTAATTCTCTTTCGATTACTCTCCCCATGAAAAAAATTAATAGAAGATTAAAGATGAGGTGAATGGGACCATGGTGAAGGAAAGCATAAGTAACAATACTCCATATGAAACCATTCGAAAAAGAAGGCACGGAAAGTGCAAAAATATCTTCTATGTAGTTAGTTTGGGAAAATAAATCGAAAGCCTTCTGAACAACAAAGACAATAATTAGCGTGAGTATAAATTTTTCATTCAATGAAAATCCCTGCTTTATGGTGGGAAACTTCATGTAATGTCTATCGTAAAGCATTAATTGGTGGGGTTTAAATGTATATTCTCAAACAAAACAAATTGGGGCAAGGTTTATACAATTGATTTAAGAAAATATGACAAGCAGAGTTCCTTTATTCAATTTTGTCATCCCCTTTTTGATTCTTTTTCCAATTCCTAACAATCTTTTTTGGGACAACATGGGTAAAATTTTTCTTTCAGCTATAATTTTCAGCGGAATTTACTATTCTGGTATTAAAATCCTAAAATGCAGATTGAGGAAAACAAAGTTCATTTTGATATTACTTGGTATTCTGATGTCATTTTCCAGAACAAAACAAGAATTTTTAGCACCCTTAAATTGTAAATCAGAAATAATTGCATCCATTGATTCAAAAGGATTTTATCAGACAAAACGCGGCAGCATACACAAAACTGTAAAGATCAACGAAATCCAAAATTGTAAAGTATACTGGAGCGGAAAAGATGTGATCATTGAGGATCAATACGGTATACTAAATAATGAACGGTTCATTAATGAAACATTGACTGTCAAAGGAATTGTCTATCTTAACCACCTTAAATTACCTACATTTGCAATAAGTAAAATTATCGAAAATAAAAATCAAGGCGTCCTTGAAAAGATTAGTAATAGAAAAGATATACTAATAAAAAATTTTTGGACTGATTCGAAAGCTTCATCGTATACTAAATCGTTCATTATTGCATTCACTACTGGTGAAAAAATTTATATCGATAATAGCTTGAAAAAAACTTACATCAATACAGGTGTTATGCACTTATTCGCTGTAAGTGGTTTACACTTCGGAATTTTGTATCTTGTATTAATTTTTATTTCTTTCTTTATTACAAATAATAAATTATTTATTTCTTTTTCAGTAATATCGATTTTATTTTTTTATCTGGCTTTTATTGGTTTTACATATTCTGCACAAAGAGCATTTCTGATGATTCTGATTTGGGAAATATCTAATTTATTTTTAAGAAGAAAGTGTGCTGTCTCTGCACTATCTTTTTCTTTTGTGATAACAACCCTAATTCAACCAGAATCTCTGTACGAACCAGGTTTTCAACTTTCTTTCACCATTGTCTTATTAATCATTTGGTTTTCTAAGGGCACTATCGTTCTAAGGGAAAGGAAATCATTTCTAGCTTATTTTTTAGGTTTCGTAAAATGCTCCCTTGCCGCTTTTTGCGGAAGTTTCTTTATTTTACTTGGGACATTTGGTCAAATTGTTCCTGTCTCTATAATATCTAATATAATTCTTGTTCCATTTGCACTTCCACTAATGGTAATATTTATTGTATATCTTATTAATTATTATTTATTCAATATTGATTTATATTTTTTTGTAGACTTTATTTATACCGTAATAATTGAGTTATTACTTTTTTTAAATAATTTACCTCTTTCATATTTTTCTGTTGAGTTTCAAGTTAATCCTTACATCTACATAATTCTACCCATTTTTGTTTTGCTTCTATTTAATAAAAGATGGAATTTTTTAAAAAAATTCTTTTTTACTTTTATAGTTTCATTATCTCCCGTTTTTTATATTACTTATTTTTAAGTCCTTAAGGATTAACCTTTTTAATATTAAGGAGTCAATAAAACCAATTTTTGAGAACAGCGTTTGTTGCTCCTTACTGAATAACAAAGTCAATGGGGTTACCCTTGTTGTGTTGTTAGGTATATAACGCACAAGTGGAGAAATTTCATTACCTGGTAAAATAAAATTTGAGGCGGATAACTGTGCTTTTTCTAACTGCAATTTGGTTTCCTTCAAATCTTTATCTACATTTATCGTAAATAATTTGAGTCCTCTTTTTCGGAATATTTTATAGATTTCTGATAAGATAAGTAGATTTTCGCGTGAGTTCTGATCTTTTGCAGACCATAGGTAAAATAAGGTTGTCTTTCCTAAATTATACTTGAGAAAAAATTTCAAAGTTTGTTGGTTAATTGGTCTAACTTTTACGCTTTCCTCCGAATATCTTCTTCGAACTTCGTTTGCTATAAATATGTCTTCCTTGGTCTTAATTGCAGTTCCATGTACCTTCGTGATTACCTGTTTGATATGTGTATGATTTCTTGCACTTCTGTAAGTTTGATAAAGATCAGACTTTTCTAGATTATCTGGATCATTGTAATCACCTATTCTTCCGCTATAAACAAGGCTTCTTGTTTTATTAAATAAGAAGGCATGGGGGGTTGATTTTGCACTTAATTGGTTGGGTATAGATTGTTTTACTCCGTCATAGAGATAGGGAAATTCAAAATTCCTTTCCTTTGATCTTATCCGCATTTCTTTAAGGCTATCACCCACATCAGAGTAAGCGAGTTCGTCGGGTAATAATGCGTATTCATTATTTGGTGAGACTAGTAAAAGCATAGAGTTTTCTGAATCTAAATGTTCAGATATTTCTTTTATTAATCCTTCAAAACTTTGAGATATCTTGCAATGATTTGAATATAGAATGATGCAAACAAACTCCTTATCTTTAAATTGGTTATGATGGTATTGTTTTCCATCTGTACCCTCTAATGTGAAACTTGGGTATTTCTCCCCATTCAAAAAACGGAAGGATATAATTGATATCATTAAAACCAATAGGGCAAACCTTGTTGCTTTAAATTTAGGGTACATCTTTTGAAAGTAAGGGTTGTCTGAAAAGATATCAACCATTAGGAAGGTTACAGTATGTATCCACACGATGTAAAAACTACTTGGTTTGCGGGAAAAGGTCACTGGTGCGATGTCCCTAACAATAATTGGAATGATTGGAAGTGGCAAATGAGAAACAGACTGCAGACAGTCCATGACTTTTCCAAATATATAAATCTTACTGCTGATGAAATTCATGGCCTTCGAATTGCAGAAACAAAACTATCCGTTGCTGTAACTCCATACTTCTTCAATTTGATTGATCCGAATGATCCTTCATGCCCGATCCGAAGACAAGTGATTCCATCTGGTAAAGAAGCAATCACAACAGATTCTGAATTTTTAGATCCCGTGGGTGAAGAACACTCTTTAGCTGCACCCGGAGTCGTACATAGATACCCAGACAGGGTGTTATTATTGGTTACGGATCGATGTGCGTCTTATTGTAGGTATTGTACCAGAAGCCGTATGGTTTCAAACGCTCAAGGTTACGGATTCCATCCGTCATTTGAAAAATCATTAGAATACATATCGAAAAATAAAAACATTCGAGATGTTTTGATAAGTGGCGGGGATCCGCTGATGTTAGCCGATCAAAAAATTAGGGTTCTTCTTTCTCGTCTTGCAGAAATTGAACATGTTGAGTTTGTTCGAATAGGGTCACGAATTCCAGTATTTATGCCTCAAAGAATTACACCTTCTTTGCTTGATGCGTTTCAAGTTCACCCTAACCTCTGGCTTAGTATTCATGTTAACCATCCACTAGAATGTACAGATGCTCTTAGAAATGCCTGTCATCAATTAGCTAAAGCAGGTATTCCGCTTGGCAATCAATCTGTACTTCTCAAGCACATAAATGACGATAAAAAGGTAATGAAAAGTCTCATTCATCGTCTTTTAATGATGAAGGTTAAACCTTATTATTTATATCAATGCGACCTAGTGAAAGGTAGTTCACATTTCAGGGTAGACCCTGTTGTTGGTATTGAAATAATTGAATCATTGAGGGGACATACTTCTGGTTATGCTGTTCCTCAATTTGTAATAGATGCTCCTGAAGGGGGTGGAAAAATTCCATTAAATCCTGAATATATTAAAGAGATAAATCCCAAGGAAATTATACTCAAAAACTTTCGGGGTGATACCTATAAATACCCAAGGAATGCTACTTCCGTCCCTTATGATTCAATGAAAACAATCAAGACCATAGGGAACTAAATATAAAATAAGATCTAGTCAGTTCTAATGGGCATCACCACACAAAGAAAAGAAACATCCTCTTCTTGATTGATTACCTTAAAAACTCCAGGGCTCATATCATCTCTAAATTCCAAAACTAATTTGTCCTGAGGAATTGAACGTAAGGGGTCAAGGATAAACCTTGGGTTAAAAGAAACAGCGGCATCATCACCTTCGTAGACAATGCTCATAGATTCACAGGCGTCTCCCAAAGTGCTTAAACCTGTTATTTCCATGGTTCCAGATTTTATTCTAAGCGTTACTTTTTCATCCGAAACCAAAGCCGCACGGTTAACACACTCTTGCATTAGTTCTCTTTCTACTGTTGCAGCATTAAAATCATCTTTAGGAATTACTTGTTTATAATTGGGATATTTTCCTTCCACGACTTTAGAAACGAGATAAATTGAATTTTGAAATCCGAACTTCTGTTCGGTTTCTTCTACCGATAACTCGAAAGAAACCTGCCTATCAGTAAAGGATACTTTTACTTGTTTTCCAACATCTGGCAGTTTTTCTATTTCATTTACCGAGAGAGAAGGGAGAATAAATTCTCCTTCATCTTTTGTATCTATTTTGTTTTTAGTAACTGCCAAACGTCGACCATCAGTTGCAACCAAGGCAAGTTTTTCTTCTGCCAATTGGAAAAAAACACCCTTTAGCATGTAACGCTCTTCATTCACTGATTGAGCATATGAAACACTTTTGAGCATTGTAACTAGTTCATTTCTATCAAATACAAATTCTTTTTTCTCTTCTAACTCTGGTAGAGGGGGAAACTCTTTGCTTTCCATGCCAATAACATTGAAAATGGAACCTCTTGTACTAATGGTCGCTTTTGGAGTATCTGCTGTTTCAACGCTAACTTCCATGTCAGCTAACTCTCTTATAATTCTTCCCAATTCTTTGACCGGTAAGGTGATTGTTCCCTCCTTAGCAACATCCGCCCTAATACTACACTTTGCTCCCAGATCTAAGTTTGTCGTTGTTAGCCAAACGAGGTTGTTCTTGGCCTCTATTAGAACATTCTGAAGTATAGGCATCGTTTTTCTTGTACCAACAACGCTCATGACAAGTTGAATACCAGAACTGAAATGATCCCTGTTTATTTTGAATTTCATCTAACAACTTCTGCAGAAAAATTGGCTAATTAACAACGTATATTTATTAAGATAGAAAGAAATTAAAAAAACAATCTTCTTATTATATTTGTTGATAAGACAAATAGTTATGCAAACCATTGATTAACATAATTTTGCAAAAATAAAAATTGTCCACAAAAAGAAAAGTAGTGGTGAGAAAAACCTAGATCGGGAATAAGAGAAGTAAAATGAACAATGAGCAACAAGCTTATTAACAACCATTTTATTTCTTAGTCAGTGAGTCTAGATAATCCCAAAAGCTCTGATGATTTTCTAAGCTTGAATGTTCGGAGGTAGGTAACTTACACCGAAAAATAAAATCATTAAGAGAATTTTTCGGAAGAATGAAATGACAGTGAAGGGCAATATCTATTTTTTCGAAATATATTCTAAAGTCATCAATTCTTAATCTGTAAAAAAGTTTGCCACCTCTGTAGAACTTTCCAATACCAGAATCTTTACCTTTGAGGATGGTATTCGATAGAGAACTAAGAGTATCCATTAGTTTTAACTGATCTCCCTGGGAAAGATCATTTAATACGGAGAGACTCTGGTCAGAAAAAGTAACTTGGAACATGTATAAAAAAAAATCTAAAGACCATGATCTTACAAACAATTAAAAAAACCCAAGCATAAAATTTTCCTACACTAATTCCTCTGGTGCAAATATCGTTTCTAGTTTATGCTCGAATCTTAAAATGAAAGATCAAGAGGACTTGAAGATCGCAAGAAGTGTATTAATCACAGAAGCAGAATCTATTTTGAAGGCAGCCGAAAAGATAGATTCTACTTTTAAGAGTGCTATCGATATACTTGATACACCAAATCGAAAGATAATCGTAACTGGAATAGGTAAATCTGGTCATTTGGGAAAAAAGATATCCGCGACTCTTTGCAGTACCGGATCACCTTCATGTTTTCTACATCCGGCAGAGGCAGTTCATGGAGATTTGGGTATACACCAAATTGGAGACCCTATTATTTTTCTATCGAACAGTGGATCAACCCCGGAACTTCTTTCACTTGCACCAGTGTTAAGAAAAAGAAAAGCACAAATTGTCGGAATTTTAGGAAGGACAAAATGTAAGCTAGCAGAGAAAGTGGATGTTGCTCTTGATGCATCGGTAACCATCGAAGCCGACCCATTGGGGATAGTACCAACAGCAAGTTTTGCTGTAGCAGCATCCTTAGGGGATTCGATTGCCTCTGCATTGATGAAGAGAAAAAACTTCTCGGAGAATGACTATGCAATTACTCACCCAGCAGGACAACTTGGTAGGAATTTAACTTTAAAAGTGGAAGATGTAATGCACAAACCAAATAAAATTGCTTGTGTTATGGAAAAGACTTCCATTAAGGATGTTGTATTGAAGATGTCGACTTTTCCCCTAGGTGCCGCATGTGTAATAGGTGATGGTAATGACTTAGTAGGTGTAATAACAGATGGAGATCTACGCAGGGCTCTCCAGAAATTTGAAGATATTAGAGACATTGAAGCAAAGCGAATCATGACTCCCAAACCTATTACCATTTCCCCGGATATTTCTCTTGGAGAAGCACTCAAAGTAATGGAGGATAGAGATTCTCAGGTTTCAATTCTTCCCGTTGTAGAAAATTTAAAGGATAGTATCTTGGGATTAATTAGAATTCACGACATCTATGACCCAGGGAAAGTATAACCTCAAACGCTTGCAATACCTTTGCTCACTCATTCCGTATTCTTACACTTAATGAACCAAAAAAATATACTCAGTATCTTGATTGTTCTGGTTGCATTAAGTGCTTTTGCTTGGCTAATTTTTAGTTATAAGAATGCTTCAGAAGAACTTTCTCATAGGGAGAGTGATAAATCAGTGCTTCAAAAAGATATTGAAGAGTTAAGAAAAGAAGCGAATTCAAACAGAAAGTATCTTGAAAAGCTCAGGAAAGACCCTGACTTTCAGGACGCGACTGCCAGGCAGGAGTTGGGTTATGGAAAAGATGGCGAAAGGGTTTATCGGTTCCCCGAAGAAACCAAATAAAATTTAAAAATCAAAATCACATAATGGAAACCAAAGAAAATGGAAAAGAAGTAATAATTACTACTGCTCGAAAAGCTCTCGAACAAAATGAACTGCTCCAGTCATCATTTGAAAATATAAATGAATTTTTAGAAACCGAAGAGATTCCCAAAAGAATAACCCTTTCTATTGTTGAACTTATCGAGAATGAAGATTGGGCGGAACTCAATGATCGTTTTCATACAAATTTGGCTTTTGGTACAGGAGGAATGCGCGGAAGAACCATAGGGAAAACTATAACCGATGCCGAAAAAGGAAGAAAAACGCAAGAAGGGGGACCCGAATTTGCTGCGGTCGGGACAAACACCTTAAATGAATTGACTGTCCTTCGTGCCACAAAAGCCCTATTTTTATACTTGAAACAATGGATGGCGGAAAAAAGTATTTATGAACAACCACGCTTGGTGGTAGCGCATGATGTTCGGCATTTTTCTTCCAAGTTTTCAAGATTAACTGCCCGGGTTTGGAGTCAATTGGGTGGTTATGCTATGGTTTTTGACGGACCTCGTTCGACTCCTCAATTAAGTTACACGGTAAGGAGTAGATATGCCCATGCAGGTGTTGTAATAACCGCAAGCCACAATCCATTTTACGACAACGGTTTTAAGGCTTACTTTGAAGACGGTGCCCAACTTACACCTCCCCACGCCGATCTTGTGGTTGAACACTACAAGAAAATCTCAATCCAAGAACTCATTCCATTACTGGACGATTCAGAAGAATCATCAAAGGTGTCGGTATTACAAACATCTGACGATTTGTCTTATCGTGCCGTTTTAGAGGAAGCTGTTTTTGATCCGGAAGTCATTAAAGAACAGTCTCTGAAAGCTGTGTTTACCCCAATTCATGGAACTGGAGCCATTTCCGCAATTCCTGTGCTCTGGGACCATGGAGTAGAAGTATGCGTAGTAGATGAACAAAACTTACAAGATCCGAACTTCAGTACGGTGGATTCCCCAAACCCAGAAAATGCGGAAGCCCTCAAGATGGGAATTGGAGTAGCCAAAAAAACTCGTTCTGATTTGGTTATGGGAAGTGATCCAGATTGCGACCGTATAGGGGTAGCTGCCCCTGATAAAAACAAAAAATTCCACTGCCTCAGCGGAAATCAGATAGCATGTATGCTTGCAGAATATCGAATAATTCAATTGAAGAGAAAACAGCTTTTAAAGGAAGAAAACCAGTCCAATTTCGCCATCCTTAAAACTTTTGTAACCAGTCCCTTGCTAAGCAGAATTGCCAAGGCTAACAACATTAAGTGCCTCAATACTCAAACTGGATTTAAATGGATGGCTAAAAAGCTGAGAGATTATGAAGAACAGGCAACCTATGAAATCAAAGAAAAAGAAGGCATTGGATGGGATTACGATAATACAGATTTATTCACTAGAATTCAAATCTTGAGCAGATACTCAACCTACGTGTTACTAGCTGCTGAAGAAAGTTACGGTTATCTGCCCCTGGATCTTGTGCGAGACAAAGATGGAAATGCTTCAGCACTTGCAATAGCCGAATTATTTTCATTTCTGAAAGCATCCCAGTTAAC
>CESN01012715.1_pt1 | contig 9999 bp, 11 predicted proteins | sample 531181 | NCBI WGS metagenome assembly CESN01 (sample SAMEA2621990, study PRJEB7988) | marine metagenome | isolation source: saline water (ENVO:00002010), including
TGGACTAAGCTTATCTACTTAACTCAGACCACGATTCCAATGAAAAAACTACTCCTCATCTTCGCCACCGCAGCGCTGCTAGGCGGCCTTTGCCTGCGCGTCTATTTCGCCTTTGTTCCACCGCCAGAGCCGACGCTTGACGGTCAGCTCTCATACATTGTGCCAGAGGAGCTAAATGGCTGGAAGATCATAGATCAAGACATGGCCGAATCGCCCGAATCAAGCGAACGCATTAGCGACTTTTTAAATTTTGACGACGCCCTCTTCCGCATTTTCAAAAAAGGCGATACCTTCATCGGTCTTTACATCGCATACTGGCTGCCAGGTAAGGCCTCCTATCGCTGGGCGGGTGCGCACACGCCAGACACCTGCTGGGTACAAAACGGCTGGACGCGCCTTGATCGTAAATACTGCATCCCTTTTCAAAACGAAGAAACCCCCTTTGAGCCTGCCGAATTTGGTGTCTACGAAAAAGATGGCTCTGCTCAAAACGTTTACTTTTGGCACTTGGTCGGGGGCGAAGCTTTTGGCTATGAGCAAGAGGGTGGGCACAATATCTTTGCCGCACTGCTCGACATCAAGAAATACGGCCTTAACCTGCGCTGCGAACAATTTTTCATACGTCTATCGAGCAACAAGAAAGTAGACGAGCTGAAGAAAATCGAGGGATTCAAACAGATACTCGATAGCCTTAGCGAAATCGGTCTAGCCAAAGCTAGCCATTAAAATTAATCTTCCGAGTCAAATATTCGCGCTGGGTTTCCAAATACTTTAGCATTTGTTGGAACGTGATTAATTACGACCGAACCTGCACCAACCATTGCACGAGCGCCGACTTTTTTCAGTGGAAGTATACGCGCACCACTGCCTAAAAAAGCCATTTCGCCGAGTTCGGTTTGGCCAGTTACATCGCAGTGACCACTCAGCGTCACCCAATCAGCGATTCTTACGTCATGCCCGACACTAGTGTGGCAATTGATTGCGACAAAATCGCCAATAGTCACATCGCAAGTCACAATGGCGTGTGGGCAGATAATAGTGCCCACGCCGATCTCAACATTGGAGCCAATCACTGCAGTCGGATGCGCTAGAGAGATAAACTCTGCGCCAGACCCTAGCAATTTTCCACAGACCCTACGTTTAATGGATGGTGATCCAATTGCACAAAGGAAAAGGTCGTTTGGTTGCGGTGCGTAGTCGACCACCGCAGCAAGAATACCAACGGGATAATCGAATCTATCAAGCGCGGCAGGGTTATCATCAAGAAAGCCGGCGATCTCCCAAAGACATCCACAATCGGGATGCGCCTCAGTCCAAGTGTAAACCTCACGACCAAGGCCCCCCGCACCTACTATGATTAATCGCTTCATAAGGATTGCTTTGACTTGAGCAAAGCGTGCAATTCGGACAGTGTCTGCATTTGTTTCAATTCTTTCGCCTTAAGCCGCAAATTGTACTCACTATCGACCATAGCGATCACAGTGAGCACTGAGAGCGAATCCCAGTGCTCGAGAGAACGATAAACCGAGTCGCCTGACAGCGACCCGACTTCAACATCTTCGAGCGCAACTTCAAAATTTTTTATGAATGTTTCCAATTCCATAATACGCTGCTAGCTGAGTAAGATTAGACCGTGTAGTCAATTAATTCACACACTCTTAAATCGCCAACTTCGACCAGCGCACTCGCCCACGACAGGCCAACACCGAAGCCAGAGAGCAAGAGCCGAGTCGATGACCGATCCGCGAGTGCAGCCGCTAGCTCCCCGCAGATAGCCGTAGGGATTGATGCTGAGCTTTGGTTGCCATAGCGCTCAACCGTCTGCATAGGCACTTTAGCGAGATCAAGTTTCAGGCGTTTCGCAACATTACTCAAGATGTAGCGATTAGCCTGATGGAAGACGAAATGGTCGACGGCGGCGGCATCTATCTCAGCATATTCAAGTAGCTCTTTGACCGATTTTGGCTCCTCGGTAATAGAAAAATTAAAGATCTCTGCCCCATCCATGAAGAGGTTTTCAGGAGAACGAAAGTTTCCTGATTCCTCTTCGAGCACCTCTGCCGTCTTCGTAGAATGGGGATGACGCGACCCACCCGCGGGCACAATCAGTTTATCGTAACCGCAACCATCCGTATGCAGGCTGAAATAGGCCGAAGGCGCTCCCACATTTCGCTCGATCAAAGTCGCACTGCCGCCGTCGCCGAAAAGTGGTGCGACGGAGCGGTCTTTGGCGTTGACCAAGCGACTGATCGTATCGCCCGCTAATAATAGAATTCGCTCACAGCCTCCACTAGCGACCAGTGAATGCGCTAACCAATGCCCATAAACGTAGCCAGAACAACCGAGATTCACATCGAGTGCCGCACAATTTTTAGAAAGCCCAAGCCGACCGTGAATTACGGCGGCATTACAGGGCTGCAGATAGTCCGGGGTCTGAGTCACACAGATCATCGCATCAATTTGCTGAAGACCCACTCTGGCTGCTTTAATTAAGTGTCGCGCGGCCTTTTCGCACAAGTCAGATGCCGTGATCTGCGCGTCGACAACTCGCCTCTTTGACAAGCCGATCGTCTTCTTGAGGCGTTCGAGCTGCTTTAGATTACCACCTAACAGTTCTAGCTCGTCATCGATGCATTTCTCAAGAGGAGGCACACAGGTCACAATTCCTGTAATTTTAACATCACTAAAGTGGCACTTAGGCATAATTCTAAAAGATGATAGGAGAAAGCCCCAAGTGAAAGCCCAATTTTTCTGGATTAACAAAGACGTTGCACATCATGAAAAGCTAGCCTTTATTAAATACACTTTGAATGGTTTGTCTTCGGAAATCGGCAGGCACTTCCACTCACACAACAAACCACAGCAGTAAGAAAGGACATACCTTGGACATCAAACTCATTAAACAAGTCGTCGATCTAATGAAACGCTCGGATATCTCCGAATTCGAATTCGAGGAAGATGGCTTCAAGCTTCGCCTCAGTAGTAAGGGTGCCGACGCCCCTCAGATCATCCATGCCGCGCCAGCCGGGCAGACGACTGCTCCTTTTCCTGTAGCTACGCCCGCCACTGGCGAAGCTGTTCCTGCCCCAGATGAGGAAAAAGGCATCTCCATTATCAAGTCTCCCATGGTGGGCACTTTTTACAGCGCTCCCTCTCCTGAGAGCCCCGCATTCGTAAAGCTAAGCGACAAAGTCAGCAAGGAAAGCGTCGTCTGCATCATCGAAGCGATGAAGGTGATGAACGAGATTCAAGCGGAAATGAGTGGCGTAATCACTGAGCTACTCGTCGAGAACGGCGAAGCGGTCGAATACGGCCAGCCTCTGTTCAAAATTAAAACTGCCTAATCCTGCTGGATTCCATTGGATGTTAAAAAAGGTACTTATCGCAAACCGCGGCGAAATTGCACTCCGCATCGTCCGTGCCTGTAACGAACTTGGCATCAAGACGTTCGCTGTCTACTCTGAGGCAGACGAACAGTCGCTCCACGTTCAACTGGCGGACGAGGCCATCTGCATTGGTCCCGCGGCAGGCAACCTTAGTTATTTGAAGGCTGACCGGATCATCGCTGCAGCCGAGATTGCAGATGTCGATGCGATTCACCCTGGCTACGGCTTCCTCGCCGAAAATGCCGACTTCGCCGAACAATGCGCACAGTGTAACATCAAGTTTATTGGTCCCGGTAAAGAAGCTATCGTCAACTTTGGCGATAAAGCCAAAGCCCGCGAGATGGCAATCCATGCCAAGATACCCGTTATCCCAGGAAGCGATGGTACCATTGACAACGAAAAGGAAGCTCTCAAAGTAGCTAAAAAAATAGGCTATCCTGTGATCATTAAAGCCGTCGCTGGTGGGGGTGGTAAGGGCATGCGGACTGCAAACAACGCCGTAGCTTTTGTCAAAGAATACAATAATGCACGGAACGAAGCCGAGAAAGCATTTGGTAATGGCGCTGTTTATTTAGAGCGATTCCTCGAAGCACCACGCCACATCGAGATTCAACTTCTAGGCGACCAATTCGGCAACGTCATCCACCTTAGCGAACGCGATTGCTCAATACAACGCCGCCACCAGAAGGTAATCGAAGAAGCCCCCTCCCCCTTTATCTCCGACGACACTCGCAAGAAAATGGGGCGCGATGCCGTCAAACTCGCCAAATCCGTCAACTACGAAGGCGCATGCACAGTCGAGTTCCTTGTCGATGGCAAGGGCGACTATTTTTTTATCGAGATGAATACCCGTATTCAAGTCGAGCACGGCGTGACGGAGGAAGTCACTGATGTAGATTTGGTCAAAGAGCAACTCCTCATCGCTAGTGGCCAAAAACTCAGCTACCAGCAAAAAGACATCAAGATCACGAAGCACTGCATCGAATGTCGCGTCTGCGCTGAAGATCCCTCGCGTAACTTTGCACCCTGCCCTGGCGAAATAACCCTCTACTACTCTCCAGGTGGTCACGGCGTGCGCATTGATTCGCACTGCTATAGCGGCTACACCATACCGCCTTACTACGATAGCATGATTGCTAAAGTTATTACATATGGCAGCACTCGCAAACTCGCGCTCGACCGGATGGATCGCGCCCTAGGTGAGTATTTGATCCGTGGCATCAAAACCAACATCCCATTCTCCCGCGCTATCATTCGTGATCCACACTTTAGAGAAGGTAAATACACGACTAAGTTCATCGAAGAATTCTTAGAGCGTGTACCTAAAGATATTTACACTTAAAAATTCAACCATACAATCAGGCAAATTATGAGCAAAGAAACCGACAACCAAAACGAATCAGTCATACCAAATGTCTCGGAGGCATCCAACACCCTCGGGGACATTCGCATCAACCACAGCGTAGTCGCCAGTATTGTTCGCCTCGCTGCCCTCGAAGTCAGCGGCGTTGCTGCGGTCGGCGGTGGCTTTGTCGACGGAATCGCAGAGATTTTCTCCAAAAAAGGTGACGAGCGCGGCGTCCGCGTCGAAGAAGATGAGGTCGGTGACTATCGTATCGAGATCCGCGTCATCCTACGTTTCGGTTGTGAACTCGCCACCGTCGCTACGGAGATTCAAGAACGCATCGCCGAGCAAATCGAGAAGATGACTAGCAAGAGCGTCTCTCGTGTGAACGTAATTATCGACGGTGTGCGCACTGACGATGAAAAGGGCGAAGAAGATGAATGGGGCGACGAACCACACATCGACTAATCGCTTCTAACTAATTTTTCAAAGACATTGGCATGGACTTTAGTGAACTAACCGACGACCTGCAACAGCTCACCCAAACAGAGTTTCTATACGTAAGCGGAGCGATCCTAGCACTCACCTTTATCCTAATCTTACTAGTGCGCCGGCAGCCTAAGAACGTCGTCGCCTACACAACTGAGAATGGCCGCGTGATGGTCAGCCGTCATGCAATTATCGACTTCGTACGAACCTCTTGTGGTCAATTAGAAAATGTTTCTAAAACACTAGTCAAAATCAAGGGCAAGGGTCAGACCACCCACCTTGAAGTGCGCATTGTCTTACTAAGCGGAGGTCGACTACGTGAAATTGAGCAGACCTTGCAGAGTCACCTCCGCGAAGCTTTAACCGAGAACCTCGGTATTGAATCTCTTGGTCACATCAACATCATAGCGACTGGTTTCAAGAGCGGACGCATTGATTCAAACGACCGGTCTAAGTCAAATCCACTGTTTGCAGGAATGAATGAGACCTGCGATGACGTCGAAGAACTCGATTCAGATTCTGAGATAGACGATCAGTCCAAAACCAGTTAGTAGCGCCTGAGTTTATTTTAATGACCTTCGGCTAGCTCCTAGCTGTAGATAACCGAATTTAAAATGCTTCGTATAGTAGTGAGTTGCGCCTTGCTTTTATTGAGCGCCTGCGGCAGGCAAGAATCAGCTGAGCTTGAAGCCTTCGCTCGCGCTTTCACTAAGGCTAACCAAGCGACCGAAGTCGCACCAATGCTCGCTCTTTACGCACTAGATGGCACGACCGAAAACACAAAGAATTTGCTCAAAAATGCACTCCTATACGAACTGGGTCTTCCAATTCAGAGCATTGAGTTTGAAGCACTGACTGGCTCACCTGAGGAGTCCATTGAATATAGACATCAAGGCTTGAACTACATAGCCACATTAGAACCTAGCTTGCGTATGCGGGTGCGCTACCAAACAGAGGACCGCTTCGAAAGCCTCTTTAGCATCGGCAAAAACAGCGCAGGCCAATGGCGAATAATTAGTAGCCGACCCATGTAAATTAACCTGTTTATTTACGAAACTCAGAGAATAAATAAAGAGTCCAATAGGCGGGTGTGTCACCAGTTTATAAGGCAGCCAAGGCCGCGTTCAAAGTCGTACTCGGGCGCATCGCATCCTGTGCTTTTTTAAGCTCGGGACGGTAGTATCCGCCAATATCCATGGGCATACCTTGCACAGTGTTGAGTTCGTCGACAATCTTGGATTCGTTGGCAGTGAGTGCCTCAACCAATGGCGCGAAGCGCGTCTTAAGCTCAACGTCTTGGTCCTGAGTCGCCAGTGATTCTGCCCAATAAAGCGCTAGGTAGAAATGGCTGCCGCGGTTGTCGAGCTCATTCACCTTGCGAGAAGGCGACTTGTTCTCGGCCAGAAACTTCGCGTTAGCGATACCCAGTGTGTCTGCGAGGACTTGCGCTTTAGCATTATGGAAGACCGAAGAAAGGTGCTCTAATGAAACACCCAGTGCGAGGAACTCGCCAAGCGAATCCCAACGCAAATGGTTTTCTTTTTCAAACTGCTGCACATGCTTAGGTGCGGAACCGCCAGCACCTGTCTCAAAGAGACCGCCCCCGTTCATAAGTGGTACGATCGAGAGCATCTTAGCACTCGTGCCGAGCTCGAGAATTGGAAAGAGATCAGTCAAATAGTCACGAAGCACATTACCGGTGACAGAAATCGTGTCTTTACCAGCCTTCGCGCGTTCGAGCGTGATCTTAGTCGCGTCAACGGGCGGCATGATACTAATATCGAGACCTTCGGTAGCGTGATCTTTAAGATAAGTATTCACCTTATCGACTAGCTGAGCATCGTGTGCACGCGCCGCATCCAGCCAGAAGATTGCGGGCGAACCAGTAGCGCGCGCGCGATTGACCGCGAGTTTGACCCAGTCACGGATCGCTGCGTCCTTCACCTGGCAGGCGCGCCAAATGTCTCCCTCCTTTACCTTGTGCTCGATTAGCACGCTACCATCCGCGTCGACAATACGAATCTTACCAGCAGCGGGAATTTCAAAAGTCTTATCATGCGAGCCGTATTCTTCGGCTTTCTGCGCCATGAGGCCAACATTAGGCACAGTTCCCATAGTCGTGGGATCAAACGCACCGTACTTTTTGCAGAAATCGACGGTCTCAGCATACACGCCCGCATAGCAACGGTCAGGAATGACGAAGTTAGTGTCTTGTTGCTCACCGTCCTTGTTCCACATTTGACCTGAACTGCGAATCGCGGCAGGCATTGATGCATCGATAATCACATCGCTGGGAACGTGTAGATTGGTGATACCCCTGTCAGAATCAACCATCGCGATATCAGGGCTACTATCATAAACCGCATCAAGATCGGCCTCGATCGCAGCTTTTTGATCAGGGGGTAGACTTTTAATTTTAGCATAAAGATCTCCGAGGCCGTTTTTCACATCCACCCCAAGAGCGGTAATTGTAGATGCGTACTTTTTAAAAACATCCCCATAAAACACTTCCACTGCGTGACCGAAAATGATCGGGTCGGAGACCTTCATCATGGTCGCTTTCATGTGAAGCGAAAAGAGGACGTCTTCTTTTTTTGCAAGCTCGATCTGCTCGGCAAGGAAAGTGCGCAGTGCCTGAACACTCATGAAAGTGCCGTCAAGCACCTCACCAGCTTCAAGCACAAGGCCCTCTTTGAGTGTTGTCACGTTACCGTCCGCAGCTACGAGCTCGATTTTCGCACTCGTTGCAGCAGAAATTGTAACTGACTTTTCGTTAGCAAAGAAATCCGAGTCACCCATGCTCGTAACCTTGGATTTGGAATCCGTGTACCATGCACCCATACGGTGCGGATTGTTTTTAGCGTATTGTTTGACCGCGAGAGCGGCTCGGCGGTCAGAGTTACCCTCACGAAGTATGGGGTTAACGGCGCTGCCTTTAACCCGATCGTAAGCCGCTTTGATCGCTTCCTCTTCGTCGGTATTTGGACTGTCAGGGTAGTCTGGCAGGGCTAGCCCATTAGCCTGAAGCTCTTTGATGCAGGCGATCAACTGGGGCATCGAAGCCGAAATGTTCGGCAATTTGATGATATTAGCCTCTGGAGTCTTAGCAAGGTCTCCAAGTTCAGCGAGATGATCAGCCATCTTTTGATCCACTGGTAAAAACTCTGAGAGATTTGCAAGGACACGCCCTGCGAGTGAGATGTCGCGCGTCTCGACGGCGACGCCAGCAGCAGCCGTGTAGGCCTCAATGATCGGCAAGAGCGAATGCGTGGCCAGTGCCGGCGCTTCGTCAGTGATTGTATATATGATTTTTGCTTTGTCGCTCATAGCGAAAATAATGACTTATAAATTCTTGTTGAATACGGGTGTTTAAAGATTCGCGCAGAATTTGCTTAGGCGCCCAAGGCCTTTTTCAATAACCTCGTCGGACGTAGCATAGCTGAGGCGGATGTAGCCGGGGGCACCAAAGCCCTCGCCGGGAACGACGGCGACTTTTTCTTCTTCAAGTATACGCGTGGCGAATTCAGACGCACTGAGTCCGAGCTTTTCGATATTGGGGAAGAGATAGAAGGCTCCATGGGCACGCGCGCACTCGATACCATCGATGCCTTGTAAGCCTTCAAGGAGCGTGCTGCGGCGGCGATCGAAGACCTCTAACATACCATTGACGGCAGCGATCGACTGATCCCAGTTTTGCATGGCAGCGAGGGCCCCGTATTGCGCGAAAGTGGTCGCGTTTGAGCTGGTCTGACTTTGCAGATTTGCGACGGCTTTAGCGACGGCAAGCGGTGCCATCAAAGTACCGAGGCGCCAGCCAGTCATAGAAAAAGTTTTGCTAAAGCCAGCCACAGTGATGACAGCATCGGCGGCCTCTTTGGAAAAGCATGCAGGGCTCACATGTTTAACGCCATCATAGAGCAAATACTCGTAGATCTCGTCTGACATGATGTAAATACCCGCTTCGAGAGCGACCTCTGTTAGAGCCTGAAGCTCCTCCGCGGAGTAAATAGCACCAGTTGGATTCGAAGGGCTATTAATGATGACCAAACGCGTCTTCGGCGTAATCGCATCACGCAGTTGCTCAGGTGTAATCTTAAACCCGTTTTCAAGCCCAGCGAAGATAGTCTTAGGCAGACCGCCAGCCAATTTAACCATTTCAGGGTAGCTTACCCAGTAAGGAGCCGGAATCAATACCTCATCGCCGGGGCTGATAACGGCTAGAATAGCCAAATAACAAGAATACTTACCACCTGGGCTCACCACGCACTGTGCGGCTGTCGTGCCATCGACGCCTTGATTGCGGTATTTCTCGGCAAGTGCCTCACGTAGCGCAGGGATACCTGGCGCAGGTGCATATTTAGTCTTCCCTTCCTCAATCGCCTGGATGCAAGCTGCTTTGATAAATTCAGGTGTGTCGAAATCAGGCTCACCAGCGCCGAAGCCGCAGACGTCCTCTCCGACTGCCTTTAGCTCCTTAGCTTTTGCATCAACGGCGAGCGTGGGAGAAGGAGCGATGTTATTCGCCCAAGTGGAGAGTTTTGTTGGCTGTGTCATAAATAGGTATAAAAAAACGCTCCTGTAACATCTGTCGTGGACAGTGCTGCAGGAGCGCAGAATCAAAACTTGTGCTTGGGCAAAAGCAAGCCTTGCCTAAGATTAGTAGAAAAAGTGGGTCTACTTCTTCGCTTTGCGCTTAGCTACCTTTTTCTTAGCGGCTTTTTTCTTGGGTGCTTTTTTAGCTACCTTCTTTTTGGGAGCTTTTTTCGCGACCTTTTTCTT
>CESN01077896.1_pt1 | contig 9993 bp, 4 predicted proteins | sample 531181 | NCBI WGS metagenome assembly CESN01 (sample SAMEA2621990, study PRJEB7988) | marine metagenome | isolation source: saline water (ENVO:00002010), including
CCGTATCCGTACCAGTATCTTGGTCCAAAAATTCTTGAGCCACTATCAACATCCAGTTTTAATAATCTATAATTAGCATTTCTTGACTGTTCATATCCTCCACTTTTATATCTTGTATCTAGCAGATTATTTGCACTTAGTATAACACCAATGTAATAGTTATCAATTTTCCAAGATTTTCCTCCAAACAGATTCAAAAGAAAAATATTATCAAATCTCTCTTGCTTCAACAGAGTTCTTGCATCAGCTTCGTTAGCCTCAGGGAAAGGAAATCCGTCTGGATCATCTGGATTGATATAAAAATTGTTGGTTCTCAAAATAGGGGATATATCTAAATAATTGTGTGTCAGATAATTTCCGTTTGCACTAATCCACCAATATTTTGGATCTCTATGCTCAATACCAAATGAATAACCTCTATGAGGAGTACCTGGTACTTTATAATTTTTAATGTATGAGGTCCCATAACTTGCTACTCCATTAATATCGTCAGATGTTAAATACAAATTTGGATTTTCTGTATATATATATTCTCCAAATGCAACTCCTGATGATAACTTTATAGTACTAGTTATATTTGATTCTGCACCAAATTCTAAACCATAATGTTCTCTGCTAGTTCCGCTCATTATTTCAGAAACAAAATCTGAACTCTCTTCTAATCCTGATAGTCCTTGTGCAAAAAAGAAAGAGATTTCTGTCATATTCTCAAATTTTGTATAGTAACCAGTTAAATTAAGTTTAATTGGTTTAACATTCATGCTATACGTACCCTCTGCTGAGTAAATTTTTTCAGTGTCTAAATCATTAACAAAGTTGTGATTCTCTCGTGAGTTAGAAAATGAATTTCTAATGGTTGGTGGTCTATCAATGTATGCTCCATTTAAATTAATAATATGTCTTCCCGTAATTCTATATTCAAGACCAGCTTTACCACTTAATGAATAAAATTCTTTTTTCTCACCCTTTCCATAAGAATTTTCTGGATAAACTCCATTCCTAAATTGACCATCTCTCTGAAGACTTCTGTAACTATACCTAGGACTAACAAATACAGAGAATTTATTGGATGAGTATGTAATATTTGAGAAAGCACTCAAGTTGAGAGAATTCATTATAAAGTTATACTTAAACTTTTCATCTTTGCCTATTACTCTATCTGGATTATTTAAATCATTTTGGGCTTGATCTCCAGTTCTGTAACTGTCTGTATCAATGTAATAATCTCCACCTAGCATGTCTTTGGACATGGCAAAATTATTCGATATTAAGTTTTTTGCATTAACTCCTAGTGTAAGATCGAAATTATCATTAATGTCATAGTTAAATGCAGAATTAATTTGAACTAGCTGATCATCAACCCTGTCCTCGTAAAGCATGTAAATACTTCTATTATTATCATTTTTCTGCATATTCGATTGATACATAAAATTCCAATCTAACTGATTATAATTACTTTGAGAGGAAAATTTAGAAAATGCATATTCTGACAAGTCAGGTCTATCTGAATAGTTTCTAAGGTAGTAAGAAGGTAACTTTCTGTAATAAGACGGGTCTGGATTCGGTCCCCCTGAGTAATTTAACCTACTATTTCCCATGGATCCAAATTGGTACAACAAACTTGTCTTGATATTTGACCTATCGTTTAACTTCCAGTTGTGTGATAATATGAAAATTGGTTCGTTAAGGTTTTTTATTCTTGAGTTCCTTTTCTTTCCCTCTTGCCATCCCCAGTAGGAGTTGTAATTTTCAGATGTTAAATCATAAACTTCCTGCGTATTTGGAGAGGATTTTCCTCTTCTATTTTTTGCATAAATGGCAACAAGATTTACGCTATGAAAATCATTTATAATTTTTTCCAATGACAAGAAAAAAGAATTTGCATCATAAAAAGTACCTTGAAAATGGCCTTCCTCAGCCCATCTTCTACTTGCAGAAACCGTATAGTGCCAATCTCCCTGAATTGAACCACTGTATGTTGCAAGAACCCTATTAGTATAACTTGTGTTAGTAGATGAGAATGAAACTCTTAGACCCTTTTGATATTCTGATGTTCTCAGAATAAAGTTTGTCGAACCATTAATTGATCCAAAATTTGAGGTTCCTACCTCTAGGCCTTTAGTGTATTCTCTATTTCTTAGTACGTCGTTAAGTCCACCCCAATTACTCCATTGTGGTCTGCCATCATACAATTTATTTAGTTCAAGACCATTCATGAGGACTAAATTGTTTCTCGAATCATAACCTCTTTGTCTAAATCTTGCGATACCAAACTGATATGCTGCAATGCTCTGAAATACGTCATTATACGCACTAAGCTGACCCGAAGCAAAATCACTGCTATTAGCATCATCACTTAGATCAAAGTCAGATAAAGAAATAATACCAGACTCAAGGTCAGAGTCAATGGATGTTGATGAAAGTTCTACGATAAAATTTGAATTATTAATATCTATTTCATCAATACCTAAAATTGTTTCTTCGTATCCAGATTTTGAAAAAATAATACTTCTAACCCCTTCAATTTCAATTGAAAAGAGTCCATTATCATCAGACGATGTTTCGGATTTTTCTGTTGTAATTAGGACAAAGCTTATTGGTTCACCCGATAGTTTATCTAGAATTTCTCCTTCTAATTTTTGAGCAATTGTTCTCTGAAATCCGAGTAGAATAAAAAAAAGAAATAGGTATCTCATTTACATATCGAAATTAACACTAAATAGTTAAATAAATATTATTTTGCATTAAATAGATTTTAAAAAATGAAACTTTATTATATAATACTTTTTTTATCCTTTATCGTTAGTCATAATTCATATTCTAATGAAAAGAGATTTAAGGTTCATACACTTGCATTTTATAATCTTGAAAACTTATTTGATACCATAAATGATACCTCTAAAAGAGATGAGGCTAGTCCAATTATGGAGATGAAATATAATAGATCTGAGGTATACAATAAAAAAATTAAAAATCTATCTAAGGTAATCTCAGGAATTGGTTTTGAAGAAACAAAAACATTACCAACAATAGTTGGTTTGTGTGAAGTTGAGAATAAAAATGTTGTTGAGGATTTGATTAATTCTGACCTACTCAAGAATGCTAATTATGGTATATCACACTTTGATTCACCTGATGAGAGAGGAATTGATGTAGCACTAATATATAGGAAAAATATGTTCAAAATTTTAAATGAAAATTCTGCATACTTGGAACTTAAATATGCTTCAGGAAAAATTAATTATACAAGAGATCAGCTTGTAGTTGAGGGGATTTTAGAAAATGAAAAAATTTATATTATTGTCAATCACTGGCCATCAAGATCTGGTGGGGAACTTGGTTCTAGGCCATACAGAAATAAAGCTGCTGAACTAAATGTGTTTATTATTGATTCCATTCAGTCAATAAATAAAAATGCTAAAATTATAACAATGGGTGATTTTAATGATGATCCAACTAATGAGAGTATTAAAAAAATTTTAGGAGCAAAAGATTCAAGAAATAATTTAAAAAACTCAGACTTATATAATCCCTGGGAAAATTTATTTAAGTCGGGGGTTGGAACCTTGGTATATAGAGATAATTGGAATCTGTTTGATCAAATAATATTTACGGGCTCTCTAATAAATGAAACCAAAAAAAGATTAAGGTATTACAAATCCGAGGTATACAGTCCTAAATATTTATTTAACAAAAGTGGAAGATGGAAAGGATATCCTTTTAGAAGTTTTTGGAGTGGGGGTTTTACAGATGGGTATAGCGATCATTTACCTGTTTATATGCTCCTTGTTAGAGAACTATAATCTTTTTTTTTAGTATAATAAATGGTTTAACTACCGTTTTAATAAGTAATACTATTATAACTTTATTCATGAATTATAAGTCTTTATTCCTATTTGCACTCTTATTTTTCTTATACATTGATATATATTCAACACATATAAGAGCTGGAGAGATTGTAGCCAGAAGAATTTCAACCACTAGTCTAACATATGAATTTACTATCATTGGATACACTGACACTGGTTCAGAAGTTGAATTTGGGGGTGGTGAATTTTCATTTGGTGATGGAAATTTTGTTGAAATACTAGACGAAGAAGCAATATCATCACAAAAAATTCTATTGGATAATCAGGTTGCTCTAAATTTATTTAAAGTCGTCCATACTTTTCAAGCTCCTGGCAGATATGTTGTGAGTTACTTTGAACAAAATAGAAATGATGAGATTGTTAATATGGATAATTCTGTTGACACCCCATTTTTTATAGAAACGGAGATTTTAATTGATCCTTTTTTTGGTTTAAATAATACACCAGTACTTTTAATTCCACCAATAGATAACGGTGTTGTTGGTATAAGATACATACATAATCCGGGTGCTTTTGATCCTGATGGTGATAGCTTGTCCTACGAATTAGTGATACCAATGCAAAGTAAAGAGTATGAGGTTACAAATTATAGATTTCCAAATTTTGAGGAATTTTATCAAAAATATGAGGAAGGTAATGAGGCAGGTCTTGGTATACCAACTTTTACTCTTGATTCGGTAATAGGTGATCTTATATGGGATGCCCCTGGTATGGGAGGTGAATATAATTTTGCCTTTAGAGTTGTTGAATGGAGAAAAGTTGAAGGCGAATGGTTTAAACTTGGGCATGTTACTAGAGATATGCAAGTAATAATAGAAGAATCAGATAATCAAAGACCAACTATTGAAATTTTAGATCCAATTTGTGTTGAAGCTGGTACACTAATAAAGGACACCGTTACTGGTGAAGATCCAAATTTTGATGATATTAAATTGGAAGCTTTTGGTGGTCCTTTTGAATTTCAGTCCTCACCAGCATCTTACAAATTAAATCCTGCTCAATATCAAAATACTCCTGCAGATTTATTTTTTGAATGGCAAACTGAATGTTCTCATGTTAGAGAAAGACCATACGATATCCAGTTTAAGGTAACAGATAAGGCTAGATATGGTCCAAATCTTGTCGAATTTAGTAATTGGCAAATTAAAATAGTTGCTCCAGCACCGACTGGTCTATCAGTTATTCCAAGACCTGCCAGAAATACACAGTTGACCTGGGATCCATACACTTGTGATAACTCTGAAAAAATTCAGATTTGGAGAAGGGTAGGAAGCTTTGATTTTACTCCTAGTGAATGTGAAGTAGGTATTCCTGATGGATCAGGATATATACTTGTGGGTGAAGTTGATGGAGATCAAATATTATTTGATGATACAAATAATGGCGAGGGATTGGCTCCAGGTTCAAAGTATTGTTATAGGATTCTAGCTGAGTTCCCTCTTCCAGAGGGTGGAACCAGTTATGTTTCAGATGAGGTTTGTGTTGTTATTGAGGCTAACGCGCCTGTAATTACGAATGTTAGTGTTAGAAGAACAAATGCTACTGATGGTAGTATTGATGTCAAATGGTTTCCACCGTTAACACTAGACTCAATAACATATCCACTACCTTTTTTCTATAAGGTTTCGACATACAATGGTTATGGAACTTCTGACAAACTGTATGAGTCTGACTTTATTTTAGATACTACTTTTATTGATAATAACTTAAATACCTCTGACATTATTTACAGCTATAAGATAGAGGTTTTTGATTCACTAAAAAACTCCATAGATTTTTCATATTATGCTTCTTCACCTAGATTAGAATTAAGTGCGAAGGAAAGTGAAATTGATCTTAGTTGGAATGCTGATGTTCCATGGTCTAATTCATCATCACTATATCCATTTCATTATGTTTTCAGAAATAATGTTGACGGAGAATTACCAAATGATTTTATTTTAATTGATTCTGTAAATGTTATAGATAATGGTTTTAAATATTCTGATGATGGAAGTTTTGAAAATATTCCATTAGATGAAAATAAAATTTACTGTTATTATATCATGACATCTGGTACGTATGAAAATGAAAAGTTACCTGAGGATCGTGAATTAAAAGATCTAATATTAAATAATTCACAAAGAATTTGTGCTCAAACGAATGACTTAACACCTCCTTGTCCACCTCAAAGTCTAATTGTATCTGATGAATTTAGTTGCGAAAATTATTTTGATAATCAATCGTGTGACATTAGAGAATTTGAGAATAGAATTGAGTGGCAAGTTGATGGGGATATATGTGGAGAGGATACAAGATTTTTTAATATCTATTTTTCTGATGATAATAAAAATTTTAATAAAATTGGTTACTCCATAAACACATTTTTTATTCATAAAAATTTATCAAGTTTAAAGGGATATTATTACGTTACTGCTCTTGATAGATCAGGAAACGAAAGTTTGCCGACAGATACACTTATAAGGAATAATTGTCCCCAGTATGTTTTGCCAAATGTATTTACCCCAAATGATGACGGTAAAAATGATTATTTTTCACCCTTTTTCTCAGACGGATCAATAACAGATTTTGATTATTCAAACTGCCCAAGGTTTGTGAGAAAAGTTAATATATCAATTGTGGACAGGACTGGTGTTGAGGTATTTAATTACGATTCTAGTGAGGATAATATTAATGGAATTTATATAAATTGGGATGGAAAAAACAAGTCTGGTGCTGATGTTGCAGAGGGCACGTATTATTATAATGCCAAGGTAATTTTTGACGTACTTGAAGGATATGATAATGAAAAAGAAATTAAAGGTTGGGTTCAACTACTAAGATGAAAAAAAATATTATTTTTTATGATGGCTATTGTGTTGTTTGTAGCCGTTTCATAAGGTTTTTAATAAAAACTGATAAGAAAAAAATCTATTCTTTTGCTAATATACCATCTAAAATTTCTGATAAAATTTTAAGAAATAAAATGGATGGAGATCAAATAGGTAAATTTATTGTATTGTATTCTGGGGATAAAATTTATAAAAAATCTGATGCAGTAATTAAAATTTTCACTGGATTTGGTGGGCTCTTTCGAATTTTTAATGTGTTACAAATTTTCCCAAGAGTTTTAAGAGATTCATTTTACGATCTTTTTGCTAGTTATAGATATAGATTATTTGGTAAATATGATAAGTGTGATGTGCCATCTAAAGAAATAGTTGATAGGTTTATATATGACTAGTTAATTACCTATTTTTGCTTTAAAACATCATGAAAGCACTAATTTTTCCTGGTCAGGGTTCCCAATTTGAAGGTATGGGAAAAGATCTCTACGAGTCCTCAGATCAAGCAAAAAAAATTTTTAATAACTCTAATGATATACTGGGATTTGATATAACTGATGTGATGTTTAATGGGTCTAAAGATGATCTTAAAAAAACAGACATAACTCAACCGGCTATTTTTATTCATTCATATGTTTGTTTTGAATTAGGGAAAGTAAGAAGACCAGATGCTTATGCTGGTCACTCACTTGGTGAATTTACTGCTCTTGTTTGTTCAGGATCTCTTAGTTTTGAGGATGGTCTTGGTCTTGTACTCGAGAGAGCAAGAGCTATGAATAGTGCTTGTTCAGAAAGTGATTCAACTATGGCGGCAATACTTGGTTTAGAGGATGATTTAGTTAAAAAAATATGTAAAGATTTTGATGATATTGAACCTGCAAATTTTAATTGTAACGGTCAAGTCGTTATATCTGGATCTTCTGAAACTATGCCAACCATATGTGATGTATTTAAAGAAAACGGAGCTAAAGCTATTCCGCTTATGGTTGGAGGTGGATTTCACTCAAAATATATGGAGCCCGCAAAATCAAAACTTGAAGATGCCATCAACTCCATGACTTTTGCTAAACCAAATGCACCAATATATCAGAATGTGGATTCAAAAGGGAATGAAGACATAAATTTGATAAAAGAAAATCTTATTAGTCAATTAACATCTCCTGTGTTATGGACTCAAACAATAAATAACATGATTTCTGATAATATTAATCTATTTATTGAATGTGGACCAGGTAGAGTGCTTCGGGGCCTTGTAAAAAAAATTAATAGAGATATTAAAACTGAATCCATAATATAGTGTCAAAAAAAAATAAACATTTAGTCACATCAGCTTTAATTTACGCTAATGGACCAATACATATTGGTCACCTGGCTGGTTGTTATATACCCTCAGATATCTATGTTAGGTATCTTCGATCAATTGGTGACGATGTAAAATTTATTAGTGGTACTGATGAACATGGAGTTCCAATTACTATCAAAGCTAGAGATGAAAAAAAGAAACCAAAAGATATAGTTGATTTTTACTATAGCCAAATAAAAAAAAATTTTGAGGAGTTTGGCATAAGCTTTGATATTTTTTCCAGGACTTCAAATAACCTACACCATCAGACAAGTTCTGATTTTTTTTTAAAACTTTATAAAAATGGTGTATTTGATGAGAAAGAGTCTACCCAATACTATGACGAGTCTGAAAATCAATTTCTTTCTGATAGGTATATCAAAGGCGAATGTCCATATTGTAAGTATGACAATGCTTTTGGCGATCAGTGTGAGAAATGTGGAAGGAGTTTAAGTCCTTCTGATCTTTTAAACCCTGTCTCTACACTAAGTAATAATAAACCTGTAAAGAAAAAAACCAGAAATTGGTACCTACCAATGGATAAGCTTCAAAGTAAAATCGAAGATTATCTAAAGGATAAATCAAATTGGAAGACAAATGTTATAGGTCAGTGTAACTCATGGATTAAAGATGGGCTTAAGCCGAGAGCCATGACAAGAGATTTAGATTGGGGAGTTAAGGTACCAATCAAAGATGCTGAAGGTAAAGTCTTATATGTTTGGTTTGATGCTCCTATTGGATATATAACAGCAACAAAAGAGCTGTTAGGTGAAGAATGGACAGATTACTGGAAAGATAATGACACTAATTTGATTCATTTCATTGGTAAGGATAATATTGTTTTTCATTGTATTATTTTTCCTATGATGCTTATTGAACACGGTGGTTATGTCTTACCTAAAAACGTCCCTGCAAATGAATTTATGAATTTAGAGGGAGAGAAAATTTCAACCTCAAGAAACTGGGCTGTTTGGCTTAATGAGTATCTTAAAGAGTTTCCTAACATGCAAGATGAGTTAAGGTATTGTCTTATCACAAACTTACCAGAGAATAAAGACAGTGACTTTACCTGGAAAGATTTTCAATCCAAAAATAATAATGAGTTGGTTTCTATTCTTGGAAATTATATTAATAGGGTTCTTGTTCTAACTGAGAAATTTTATGATAGGATTGTACCAACATGTAATTCCAAAAATAATAGTGTTATTAAAGAAATTGATAGCCTAAAGACATCTATTGATAAATCGATTAAAAATTTTAAGTTTCGAGAAGCTATGGGTCTTGTTATTGACGTAGCTAGGTTGGGTAACAAGTATCTTACAGATAATGAGCCTTGGAAAAAATTTAATAATGACCCGGAAAATGTATTGGAGGTTATGTTTAATTCTATTCAAATCGTTTCTAAACTAGGAATTTTATGTGAACCTTTTCTGCCTCATACATCTGAGAAAATATTTAATCTCTTAAAAATTAAACCTACAGATTGGAAATCTTATTCAAGTAATATTGTATCTTCAGGTCATGAAATCAGCGGAAGCGCACACATTTTTTCAAGAATTGAGGATTCAGTTATAGATGATCAGATTAATAAATTAAATAGTTCAAAAGAGAAAAAATATAAAGTTATGCCCCAAAAAAAAGTTATTGAGTTTGATGATTTTTCAAAAGTTGATATAAGAGTTGGCACGGTCATTGAAGCAGAAAATGTTCCTAAGTCAAACAAGTTACTGAAGCTAAAAATTAATACTGGAATAGATGAGAGAACTATTCTCAGCGGAATAGCAAAGTTTTATTCAACCGAAGAAATTATAAATAAGAAGGTGATGGTTTTAGTAAATTTAAAACCTAGAAAAATGATGGGTTTTGAGAGTGAGGGAATGCTACTTTTAGCTGAAGATTCAGACGGTAATTTGAGTTTAATGCAACCTGATTCTGAGATAGGTGATGGGTCAGTCGT
>CESN01037638.1_pt1 | contig 9991 bp, 9 predicted proteins | sample 531181 | NCBI WGS metagenome assembly CESN01 (sample SAMEA2621990, study PRJEB7988) | marine metagenome | isolation source: saline water (ENVO:00002010), including
AAATAAACTGCACATGGAAGTATTTTTTTTTTATTTTTTATATATGACTCTGCCATATCAACAGCTGAGGCTGCGGGTGCATAAAATGCTGAGCCATTGCCCAGCAACTTTACAATTTCAGCCCCTCCTTTTCTTGTTCTACTAATTATACTATCTAGTCTTTCTCTAGATATTTTACCATTTTTAATAAAATCCGTTAAGTTTTTTCCATCAATTGTTGTGCGGTTTGGCACGGGTACCATCGTGTCCCCATGTCCACCAAGAACAAAAGAGTCAATTTTTGTAATTGGAACTCGTAACTCTTTTGATAAAAATAATTTAAATCTTGACGTATCCAAAATACCCGCCATCCCCACAACTTTATTTTTTGGTAAACCAGAGTATTTTTGCAAAGCCATGACAATAACATCTAGTGGGTTTGTAATACAAATTACAAATGCATTTGGTGAGGATTTAGCAATTCCTTCTCCAACTTGTTTAATTATTTTTAAATTCGTGCCTAAAAGGTCATCTCTGGTCATTCCGGGTTTTCTTGGAATGCCTGCGGTTATTATGATTACATCTGAGTCTTTTGTATCATCATAATTACTCGTTCCTATAAAATTAACATCGAACCCTTCAACAGCAGAAGACTGAGCGATATCTAATGCTTTACCTTTTGCTATACCTTCCACCACGTCAAACATGACAACTTCTTTTACTAGTTCTTTTAAACCGATTAGATGAGCTAAAGTTCCTCCTATTTGACCAGAACCAATTAAAGAAATTTTTTTCATCCTCGCTATATATTTTAACAAACAGAAAAATCAAAGACTAAATTGAAGCATAAAAAGTGAACTTTTAAACAAATTTATCGATGCAAAACTATATTTAACATTCTCCTTAATGGTTCAGCGGCTCCCCAGAGTAACTGATCGCCAACTGTAAAAACATTGAGATAATCCTGACCAATATTTAGCTTTCTCACTCTGCCCACTGGTATAGTTAATGAACCGCTAACCGCTGCTGGACTCAAATTTTTAATCGTCTCTTCTTTTGTATTGGGAATTAACTTAGTCCACTCGCTTGTCTGATCAATAATAGATTTTATATCATCCAAAGGTATGTTTCTTTTTAATTTTATTGTCAATGCAGAACTATGTGAACGCATTGCTCCTATTCTAACACAAGTTCCATCAATCAGAACTTGTTTTTTATTTCCTAAAATTTTATTTGTCTCTACACATGCTTTCCATTCTTCTCTTGATTGACCGTTATCTAATTGTTCATCAATCCATGGTATTAAACTACCTGCTAAAGGAACACCAAAATAATCAATGGGAAATTCTTTTGAATTCATCATGTTACAAACTTTTTTATCAATATTAAGTATCTCAGATGATGGATCTTTTAAAAAATCAATAGAGCTATTGTAAAGTTTACCCATTTGATTAATCAACTCTCTCATATTTTTTGAACCACCACCAGATGCGGCTTGATAAGTCATAGAAGTTATCCAATCTACTAAATCATTTTTAAATAGACCACCAATACCCATCAACATACAGCTAATAGTGCAATTTGCTCCAATAAATTCTTTTGTTCCTTCTTTTAAAGAGTTTTCAATAATATCAATATTAATAGGATCTAAAACTATCGTACTCTTTTTCTCCATTCGTAAATATGACGCTGCATCAATCCAAAAACCCTTCCACCCATTATTCCTTAAATCTTTAAAAATTTTTTTTGTATAATCACTTCCTTGACAAGTTAAAATAACATCCATTTTTTTTAGTTCATCAATATTCAATGCGTCCTGTAAAATATTGGATCCTTTTCCAACGTTTAAACCAACTTTCCCAACTTGAGAGGTTGAAAAAAATATAGGTTCTTCAATTTTTTTAAAATCACCCTCCTCTAACATTCTATTAATTAGTACAGAACCAACCATACCTCTCCACCCAACAAAACCAACCCGTTTTACAGTCATAAATTAACTATAAATCAATTTTATATTAATTGTAAAATAAATTAGAGATATCTATTTCATTGTTGGCATAATGAATTCAGGATTATCCTTAATTCCAGAGGGCCATCTTGACGTTATAGTTTTTAATTTAGTATAAAATCTAACTCCTTCAAGTCCATGCATATGGTGATCACCAAAAAGTGAACGTTTCCAGCCACCAAAACTATGAAATGCCATAGGTACTGGTATTGGAATATTTACTCCGACCATCCCAACTTTAATTTTATTTGTAAAAGATCTTGCGCTATCACCATCACGTGTAAAAATTGTAGTGCCGTTGCCGTATTCATGATTATTAATTAAATCAACTGCTGAATTAAAGTCTTTAACTCTGATAACTGATAAAACTGGTCCAAAGATTTCTTCCTTATAAATTCTCATTTTTTCTGTAACATTATCAAATAAACACCCACCAATATAAAAACCATTCTCATATCCTTGTAATCTTACATTTCTTCCATCAACCACTAATTTTGCGCCCTCCTTAACTCCTAAATCAACATACCCTTTCACCTTGATTAAATGCTCCTTGGTTACTAATGGCCCCATTTCAGAACGTTTATCTATACCTGGTCCAATTTTTAATGCTTCTACTTTTTGAGATAATCTTTTAACAAGTTCATCACCAATATTTCCAACTGCGACTGCAACGGATTGTGCCATACACCGTTCACCAGCAGAGCCATATGCTGCACCCATTAATCCGTTAACAGCTTGATCAAGATCTGAGTCTGGCATCACGACGCAATGGTTTTTAGCCCCACCTAAAGCTTGAACTCTTTTTTCATATTTTGCCGATTGTTCATAAATATATTTTGCAATTGCTGTTGAACCGACAAAACTAATTGCACTTATATTATCATGCTCTAAAAGACCATCGACAGCTTCCTTGTCTCCATTAATAATATTAAATACTCCATCTGGTAGACCTGCTTGTTTTAATAATTCAGCAAGCATAATTGAGCAGCTTGGATCTTTTTCAGATGGCTTTAGAATAAAAGTATTTCCACAAGCTATTGCAACAGGAAACATCCACATTGGTACCATAGCTGGAAAATTAAAAGGTGTTATACCTGCGCAGATACCTAGCGGTTGTCTTACTGACCAGCTATCAACTTCTTTACCAACATTTTCTGTAAACTCGCCTTTTAGTAAATGAGGAATGCCACATGCAAACTCTACAACTTCAAGACCTCTAATCAAAGATCCTTTTGCATCATCATAAACTTTACCATGTTCTGAAACGATTAATTTAGTTAATTCATCAGAATTTTTCTCTATTAATTCTTTAAATTTAAATAATATTCGTGCTCTAGATAACGAAGGAGTATCAGCCCAATCTGGAAAAGCTCTTGCTGCACTTTCAACTGCACTTTTTACATCTGCCCTTGATGCTAACTTTACTTTAGCCTGGACTTCACCCGTAGCAGGATTATAAATATTTGATTCCCTTTTACTATCACCTTTAAATTCTTTTCCATCCACAAAATGGAATATACTTTTCATTATAGATTGATATTACTACGCAGATTTTTCTGTAACCAGCATTTTTTTAATTGATCCAATTGCCTTTGCAGGATTAAGCCCCTTTGGACAAGCGTTTGTACAATTCATAATAGTATGACATCTGAATAACTTTAATTCATCAGCTACTTTTTTTAATCTCTTCTTTCTCTCTTCATCTCTACTATCAATAATCCATCTATAAGCTTGTAAAAGTACTGCAGGGCCTAAATATTTATCCCCATTCCACCAATAACTTGGGCAAGATGTTGCGCAACAAGCACACAATATACATTCGTATAAACCATCCAGCTTAGATCTGTCTTCAATTGACTGTAAATTCTCTGTGTCATTTGAATTTTTATTTGACTGCATCCAAGGCTCAACCGATTGATACTGTTTGTATAATTGTTTTAAATTAGGAACTAAATCTTTGATGACTGGCATATGTGGTAATGGGTAAATATTAATCTCATCATTTATTTCTTTTGCGGATTTTGTACATGCCAATGTATTGGCTCCATCAATATTCATTGCGCAAGATCCGCATATTCCTTCTCTACACGAGCGTCTGAATGTCAAGCTGGAGTCTATTTCATTTTTAATTTTAATTAAAGCGTCCAAAACCATCGGTCCACAATTATCCATGTCAAGCTCATATGTATCAACACGAGGATTTTCATTTTTGTCAGGATCCCAACGGTAAACATTTATTTTTTTTATATTTTTTGAAGAAACTTTAGATTTAAAATATTTTCCTTTTTCAACTTTTGAATTTTTTGGTAAATTAAACTGAACCATTTAATATACTCTTGCTTTTGGCGGAAAATATTGAACATCATTTGTTAAAGTGTAATTATGTACATCTCTGTAATTTACTTTAATTTTTCCATTTTCATGCCATGCTAATGTATGCTTCATCCAATTTTCATCATCTCTTTCCTTAAAATCCTCTCTTGAATGAGCTCCTCTGCTTTCTTTTCTATTTTCAGCAGATGCAACTGTTACTTGAGATTGCCTTATCAAATTATCGAATTCTAGCGCCTCAACCAAATCTGTATTAAATATTAAAGATTTATCTTTAATTAATATATCTTTGATGCCATCCCAAGGCACTTGAATTTCATTCAAACCTTCTCTTAATGTTTCATCAGTTCTGAACACTGCACATTTGCTTTGCATTGTCCTTTGCATTTTATCTCTTAAAATAGCTGTAGGAGTATCGCCATTTGCGTTACGCATTCTATCAAATCTATCTAAGCATTTTTGAGTTTCCACTTCAGATATATTTTCATGTTTAGAATTTGGTTTTACTTTTTCTGCAGCTTTAATAGCTGCTGCCTTTCCAAATACTACTAAATCAATCAATGAGTTTGAACCGAGTCTATTTGCTCCATGAACTGAAACGCACGCCGCCTCACCAACAGCCATCAAACCTTCTACAATTTTATCTGAACCATCTGCCTCCTTAGACAAGACTTCACCAAAATAATTAGTCGGTATTCCACCCATATTATAATGAACTGTAGGAAGAACCGGGATAGGTTCTCTCGTAACATCAACACCAGCAAAAACTTTTGCAGATTCAGAAATACCTGGTAATCTTTCTTTTAATATCTTTTCATCTAAATGATTTAAATGTAAAAATATGTGATCTTTATTCTTACCAACGCCTCTACCTTCGTTAATTTCAACAGTCATTGATCTTGATACCACATCTCGAGAAGCTAAATCTTTTGCAGATGGAGCATATCTTTCCATAAACCTTTCTCCTTCTGAATTAACTAGGAATCCACCTTCTCCACGACTTCCCTCTGTAATTAAACAACCAGCTCCATAAATACCCGTTGGATGGAACTGTACAAATTCCATATCCTGCAATGGAAGACCAGCTCTTAGAACCATGCCGCCACCATCTCCAGTGCATGTATGAGCGGATGTAGCAGAAAAATATGCTCTACCGTAACCACCTGTTGCTAATATAACCATGTTTGATCTAAATCGATGAATAGATCCATCTTGCAAATTCCAAGCAATAACGCCTTTGCACTTTCCGCTTTCCATTATTAAATCAAGTGCAAAGTATTCAATGAAAAATTCTGTATCTCTTTTAAGAGCCTGGCCGTAAAGTGTATGCAAAATTGCATGTCCAGTTCTGTCGGCAGCAGCACAAGTTCTCTGCACTACACCATTACCGTAATTCTTAGTCATGCCGCCAAATGGTCTTTGATAAATTTTACCTTCATCTGTTCTACTAAAGGGCACACCATATTTTTCTAACTCTACGACTGCTTGCGGCGCTTCTTTGCATAAAAATTCTATTGCGTCTTGATCTCCAAGCCAATCTGCACCTTTTACAGTGTCATACATGTGCCATCGCCAATCATCCTCACACATATTTCCCAAAGCCGCTGAAATTCCACCTTGAGCAGCAGCCGTATGGCTTCTAGTTGGAAAAACTTTAGATATGCATGCTGTTTTTAGACCAGCCTCTGATAATCCAACAGCTGCCCTTAAGCCAGAACCACCAGCTCCAACTACAACAACATCATATTCATGATTAATTACATCATAATTCATAACACTAATATAATCATTAATAATATTGCAGCAATAGGTATTACAAAGGAAATTAACAAAGTTAAAAAGGTCGCAGCCTTTTTAATTTTTTCATCATGAATATAATCCTCAAATATCTCACCCATTCCAATTTTCATATGAAAAAAAGCTAACACAAATACTAAACCAAGTATTATAGCGTTATATTTTTTCTTTAAAAAAGTAATTGCGTCAATGTAAGAATAGGTCATTAAATTATCAAAGTTAAACAAAAACCATATTAAAAATGGCAAAAGTATTATAGCTGCAACTCTTTGCATTAACCATTTTGAAACAACAGGACTCATCACGTAATCCAGACTAGCAAAGTTAAAATAAAAGACGCGCACAAAACTAAGATGCCACTTAAATTTGCTGTTTTGATTTCATATCCATAGCCCATATCCCAAAACAAGTGCCTAATTCCATTGAGCATGTGATAAGAAAAAGACCATGTAATACCTACAAAAATAAATTTTCCAAAAAGCGAAGAGGCGAATACTTCAAAATAATTATAAGTGTTCTCGCCAATAAAAAGTAGAAATATCCATATAGCAAAAATCGTTAAACCTAATAAATTAAATATAGATGTCATTCTATGTGTAATTGAGAGCAAAGAAGACAATTGCCATTTATAAACTTGTAAATGTGGCGATAGAGGACTTTGATGTTTCATATTATATAATAAGATATTAACCGAAATTTTATTTTTTTCAAAATTTTTATAATTTCATAATTCTTTAAATTTACTTTAATTTCTCAATGACAGCTGATCCGATTTCAGATGTGGAGACTTTTCTTTTACCGTTTTCCATTATATCAGGGGTTCTAAGACCATCCTTTAAGACAGCCTTAACAGCTGATTCTATATCATCAGCAACTTTATCTAAATCTAAAGAATATTTTAATGCCATTGCAAAACTCAAGATCATTGCTAATGGATTTGCAATACCTTGACCTGCGATATCTGGCGCTGAGCCATGACATGGTTCATACATTGATCTAATTCTACCGTTTTTATCTTTTTCACTTAAAGAAGCAGATGGAAGCATACCTAATGATCCTGTTAACATTGCTGCCTGATCAGATAATATATCACCAAAAAGATTATCAGTCACAATGACATCAAATTGTCTCGGATTTCTTACTAATTGCATCGCACAGTTATCTGCTAAAATATGACTCAATTCAATATCAGCATAATCTTTGTTATTATCATATAATTTTTGAACTTCCTCTTTCCATAGCATTCCAGCTTCCATCACGTTAGATTTTTCTGCAGAGGTAACTTTTTTATTTCTTTTCATCGCCAAATCAAAAGCAACCTTTGCAACTCTAACTATTTCTTTTGAGGTATACACGTGAGTATTAACCCCTTTTCTATCACCATTTGCAATTGGTTCGACTCCACGTGGTTCACCAAAATAAATACCACCTGTCAATTCTCTAACTATTAATATATCTAATCCAGAAACAATTTCTGGCTTTAAACTTGAAGCGGTAACAAGTTCTGAAAAACAAATAGCCGGCCTTAAATTAGCAAATAACCTTAATTCTTTTCTTAAGCGCAACAAAGCTCTCTCTGGTCTTTTTGAGAATTCTATTTCATCGTATTTTGGACCACCTACAGCACCAAGTAGTACTGCATCACTATCCATAGCTTGATATAAAACATCGTCAGTCAACGGGGTATCATGAGCGTCAAACGAACAACCTCCTGCAAGCTCTTCCGTTATTTTGAGTTCCAATTTTTTATTAATGTTTAACCAATTGATTATTTTTTTTACTTCGTCCATAATTTCTGGACCAATTCCATCGCCGGCAAGTAATAATAAATTTTTAGGCACTAAATAGCCAAGGTGTAATTTTTTTTTTCTTTTGTAAATACTTCACGACATCTTTTGTCTTTTTAAGACTTAAAGAAATATCATCATAACCATTGATTAAGCATTCTTTTCTAAATGGTTCTACATCAAAAATGATTGGTTTATTGTCATTTTTATCAATTTTCTGATCTTCTAAATCTATAGTAATCTCTTTTCTATTTTTTGAATAATCTGCAAGCTCTTTTATTTCCTCATCTTTTAAAACAATGGGTAAAATACCATTTTTGAAACAATTATTATAAAAAATGTCAGCAAAAGATGGGGCGATGACTACCTTAATTCCAAAATCCAACAATGACCATGGAGCGTGCTCTCTTGAAGAACCACATCCAAAATTTTTTTCGCCTATAATAATTTGTGACTTATCATAAGGTTTCTGATTTAATACGAAATCTTTAAGCGGCTTGCCTTCTTCATCATATCTTAATTCAAAAAACAAGCTCTTACCTAAACCTGTTCTTTTAATTGTTTTTAAAAATTGTTTAGGAATCATCATATCTGTATCAACATTCACAATTGGTAAATATGCTGGTATACTTTTGATCTTAGTAAATTTGTCCATCAAAAAACTTTCTTGCATCTGTTAATTTTCCCTCAATCGCAGCTGCTGCTGCCATTGCTGGACTACATAAATGTGTTCGACCACCTCTACCTTGTCTACCTTCAAAGTTTCTATTCGAAGTTGACGCGCATCTCTCTTTTGGTTTTAACTGATCTGGGTTCATACCTAAGCACATTGAACATCCTGCATTTCTCCACTCTAAACCTGATTCGATGAAGATTTTATCTAAACCCTCTTTCTCAGCTTGTTTTTTTACAAGACCTGAACCAGGTACAACGTACCCAGTTACATTTTTTGCAATTTTTTTTCCTTTTAAAATATTTGCAGCGACTCTCAGGTCTTGTATTCTTCCATTTGTACAAGAGCCTATAAACACTTTGTCAATGATAATTTCTTCTAACTTGGTGTCAGGTTTTAATCCCATGTATTCCAAAGAACGTTCAACTGCTTTCCTTTTGTCAGGATCACTAAATTTTTCAGGTCCTGGCACCGTTGCATTGATAGGCAAAACATCTTCTGGACTTGTTCCCCATGTTACAGTTGGTATAATTTCTTCAGCTTTAAGTATCACAGTTTGATCGTATCTTGCATCTTGATCAGATTTTAAAGATAGCCAATAATTTTTTGCTATATCCCAATTATCATTTTTTGGAGATAATGGTCTATTTTTTAAAAATTCTATTGTCTTTTCATCTGGCTCGATGATACCTGCTCTTGCTCCGGCCTCAATTGACATGTTGCATACTGTCATCCTTTCTTCCATTGACAAATTTTTAATTGCAGTACCAGTGTATTCAATAACAAAACCTGTTCCACCGGCCGTTCCAATTTTTCCAATTATGCTTAAAATAATATCCTTTGCTGTAACACCTGGGAGTAATTTTCCTTTTACTTCAATTTTCATATTTTTAGATTTTCTTTGAATTAAGGTTTGAGTGGCTAAAACATGCTCAACTTCAGATGTACCTATGCCAAATGCTAACGCTCCAAAAGCACCATGTGTTGCTGTATGACTATCACCACATACAATTGTCATGCCAGGTTGAGTCAGACCTTGCTCTGGGCCTATCACATGAACGATACCCTGGCGTATATCATTTAAACCAAAAAAATTTATTCCAAATTCTTTGCAATTTTTATCCAGTGTCTCGTATTGAATTTTTGAATCTTCGTTTTCAATTGGTTTTGAACGATCAGTAGTTGGAACATTATGATCTGCAACAGCCAAAGTATACTCTGGATGTTTTACTTTTCTATTATTCATCCTAAGTCCCTCAAATGCTTGCGGGCTAGTTACCTCATGGACTAAATGTCTATCAATGTAAAGTAAGCAAGTACCGTCATCTTGTTCTGCAACTAAATGAGCATCAAATAATTTGTCGTATAATGTTTTTTTCATTATAAAATTATTTCTCTATATTTGTTTCTTTTTTA
>CESN01000101.1_pt1 | contig 9966 bp, 5 predicted proteins | sample 531181 | NCBI WGS metagenome assembly CESN01 (sample SAMEA2621990, study PRJEB7988) | marine metagenome | isolation source: saline water (ENVO:00002010), including
ACAGCGCTGAAAATGAATCAAATAATGATGAAGAAGATTTGACAATTAACATTAGCGAAGAAATAGAAATCTTAAATGACTTTAAAACTAGAAAAGCTGAAATCATTATTAATAATGAAGAAGAATCGGAATTATTTATTTGGTTTTCTGAAGCAACTTTAAAGTCCAAAACAGAATTGATAATTAATAAAAGATTAAAAGAAATGTTTGATGGTTCAATACCTCCTAATTTTGGTATGAATGCAATGGATATACCTTATGATGAATATGATATTAATACAAAGGCATTAACAATTAAGTTTGAAGCAATAAGTGAAAATGGAACATTTACTTACAACTTATTGGGGTATTCGGAGCAGGAATTATTACCAGAGATATTTAAAGTTTCTGAGAAATATAAAAAAGTTAAAAAACTATAGCTTTTCTAAATAGCTTTTCATCCCTTGATATGCTCTTTCTTCCCTCTTAAATGGTCTATCTAGAGTTACTCCTAATTTAAATAATTCAATCGCCTTTTGTTCTTGATTGAGCTTTAAATAAGTTTTTCCAAGCCAATAATAAGTACCAATATAATCAGAATTTATCTCTAAGCTTTTTTCAAAAAAATACTGTGCTTCTTGAAAAGATCCCTTTGGAGGTTCTGAAAATAAAATTGAAGCTATTCTTCTTGATGCTCTTCCTAAATCTGCCAATTTGTAGTGCCACTGTCCCATAATACTATAACAAAACTCATCATCAGGTAAAAGATTGATAACTTTTAAAGCAATATTTTTTATATTTTTCGACTGTTCAATTTGATTGCGAATAGTATCCTCTTCAACTGTTTTTCCTAAGGTAATAACATACCATTTTAGTATATCAGGATTATCAGGTTCAATGTTAAATGCTTTTAGAGCATACTCAAATGCTTTCAAAGCATTGTCCTTATCTAAGTTTTTTTTCATTGCTGACTCAGATAAGTAGTGATGAGTAATCGACAATCTCAAAAGAACATCAGTATTTTGAGGGTATTTATTATAAAGTTGCTCAAGAGGTGCTTGAGCTTTATCAAACTCGAGATTAGTAAGCTTAATATCAATATCTTTAAAATCTTGACCGGCAATTAGTGAAGATAAAATGATTACTAAAATTAGATTTTTCAAAGAAATAATCAAGGATAAAATCTATAGATTACTGGCTGATGATCTGATATTCTATTTGATACATTGGTATTGGATACACCTGTTTGAGTTGGTAAAGCAATAACTTCTACGGACGATGTTGCTTGATATGAAAACAAAGGTTCATTAATAATAATATGATCTAAATGAGATGCATCATATGAACTTGTCCAACCTTGCCAAGAATAGCCACTAGCAGGCCCTTGAAGAACATTTAAATCTGTTAATCTAAAAGAATCAGCGGAATCAAAAGATTCAGAATCAGTAAAGGGGCTTAAAGTTGGATTAGTTATACTTTGAGCACCAACATTATTAAAATCTCCAACCAATATCACATTATCATTTTCTCTATTATTTATTAAATAATCTGTTAAAAGAAGGCTTGCATGATGTCTTCTGGTTGCTTCATTGGTTAAATCAGAAGCATTGTAATTATCATTTCCACAACACTTATAATGAACATTTATTACATAAAGATTCATAGATTTTGTACCGTCGGTCCAAGTTATATAGCTTTCCATTGGAGGCCTACTTGCGAACTGATATAATTTGCAATTTAGGTAATCACCATTACATCCACTTGATGAATTTGAAGTATCAGCCCACAATTCATTTTTTGATACGTATGTAATGTTTTCATTTTTATAGACAAGAGCAAAACCAAGATTGCCCGACTCTTCATCCACAACATATGAATAATCTGTCATTGAATTAACCATGCTTATTAACTCAGATTCACTAGAAATTTCTTGTAGTAAATAAACATCAGCATTCCATTTTTCTAGTAAAGATTTAACCTGTTCTTTAGTAGAACTATGCTGAGGAAATTGTCTGATATTCCAAGTAACTACCTCAATCTGATTTGCAGCATTATAATTTATTGCATTTGGAAATTCATAAGGGTTAGTATTGTCTCCACCTCCATTATCATCTCCTGGATCAGTTGGAGAATTACCACCACTTGAACAAGAAAGAATCAAAATAATTAATAATAAATATTTATTTAGAGACTTAATCATAGATGTAATTTAATAATAAAGTTCCAACTTGGTATAAGCTTTGTGGTGAACAATTCTCTGGTATATCTTTTTGCGTATGCCAATAATTATAAAATAAATTTGGGTAATCAAAATCAATGATATCAATTGCAGGAATCTGAGCATTTTCCCATAGTGGAACATGATCATCATAAATTTCATAACCAATTCTGTATTCAAAAGCACTTAAACCAAGATCATTAGCTAAACCCCAAATTTCTTTTACCATTTCAGGATTTACTTGATATGAAAATCTTTCAATGGGTATTTTAAGAAATTTATCTCCTACCATGTCAACAATAATTGCAAAATTTGGTTTTTCTATTGGAAGATTTTTTGAAAAATATTCTGAGCCCATTGCAAAAGTATATGGTTTGCCGTTGATACCAACATCTTCAGCATCAAAAAAAACTATATCGATTCCAATTGGAGGATTATTTTTTGAAAAAATTGAAGCCAGCTCCATCAAAACTGCGGTACCACTTGCACCATCATTTGCCCCTAAAACTGGTAGCAATTTTTTTTCTTCATCTGGATCTTCATCAGATAATGATCTTGTATCCCAATGTGCACCTAGTAATAGTCTTTCCTCCGACTCAAGGTTAAACTGAGCTATCAAATTTTTACCTTTTCTTTTTTTTGTTGTCAAATGTTCAGTGTATGAAAACTCTTGAATAATCACATTTTTGGATAGTGAAGATAAATACTCTTCGAGATACTTGCTAAATTCTTGATGTCCTTCTGATCCTGGATTTCTTGGACCATAACTACATTGATCTAATAAGTGTTGGAATGCCATTTTTTGATTAAATGATGGTATTTTTTTTTCCGAACTATCTGATGAACACCCCACAAAAAAAATTGCTATTAATATAATTTTTTTCATTATCCTCTTATTGCAACATTTAAGTTTATACCAAAATCTCTATCAATTCTTCTTCCAGTAAGTCGAGTATCAGTTTCTCTATACTCATAAAACAAACTACCTGTAATATCATCTGTAAGTGTATAAGTTATTCTTAATACACTTTTTTGTGTATTTGTAAAATTTTGTTCAACAAAGTTTATTTTATCTTTTGATCCTTCTTCTGTTTTGTTTGAAAAGTCTAAGTTTAAGCTAATATTCATATTATTTCTTAAATATATATTTCTTTCGGAAAATGGTAGAGAAAATCTAATACCTTTAGAAAAATTATATGTAATTGTTGCAAGAATACTATTATCAGAAATATAAGTTAATCCATTTGCTACCTCGTCCAAAGTATGAGTTATATTACTTCTGATATTTGTTGAAATACCATTATTAAAAGTTGTGCTTATACCAATTAATGGTGAGAGCGATCTTGATATTCTCGAAAACTGAAGATAGTCATCGTTGTCATTTTCAAATGACGAAATACTCAATAACTTGATTGAAGTAATTCCCGAATCATTAAACTTCCAAGATAGATTTTGTTTGCCATTAAATGAGTGCTCTAAAGACATAGAAGAAACATATGGCCTAATAAAATTAATTCTTTCGAGTCCTCCTATTCTTAAAGACCAATTTGAAAATGGTAATCCATCAGATAAATAACTGCCATATGCAATGTAATCTCTTGTAGTTGAACGAATGTCTATATTATTTCCATTTATATTGGATGAAATACTTTCGTTAAATGAAACCATGAGAGATGATTGAGGACTAAATCTGATACCTGTTCTTGCTGAGAAGGATTTTTTTATATCTTCATTACCAGTATTTAATCCAACTTCAGGTACGGATTCAAGTCCAAGATTATTTTTAAGCCCAAAACGATAAGATAACGGAATATCACCATTAATACCATTTGATACTTTGGTGGTGATATTTGAAATAGTGATTGCAAGAGGTTCAATTTTTTTTGATTCATTATATATTCTTTCAAGTGCAAAATTATTTTTTAAAGTTTTTTTATCATTAGTCTTATTTGATTTTTCTTCTTCATTTTCATTTTCTTCTTCTGGATTAAAGCTTGCTAATCCCCTTGATCTGGTCCTTGGTGGAGCTGAAACATTGTCTCTCTTTGATACTGGTGTATAAAATATTTCTATTATTTCAGTTGGAGATATTGAAAAATTCACACCTGAATTTTTTACTAAGTTTAAATTAGCAGCATCTACCACACCATTTCGAGGCTTATTCCATGAATAATTAGTATTATAGGAGAAATTTGGTTTAAACCAATTTATCCATTGAGGACTAAATGTATAATTTAAGATTTCATTCAAATTGGTTAGTGATCCAATTTTTAATTCAGATAAAACTTCATCTTTATAATCTGACATATCACTTCTAATATTTTTGTTATAATTAAGTTGAGTATTATCAAAAACTTTATAATTAACCGAAAATCTTCTTTCTAAACCAAGACTAAAATCTTCAATTAATTCATAATTTTTTCTTGAAACTTTTTCTGTTAAATTTCTATTAACTCTAATTCCGCTAGTAAATGTCGATGGGGTGTAAAAAAATCTTGTTTCGCTTAATTTCTGACCAATAAATGGAACTTTTTCTGCCCATTTAAAGGCCTCAATATAGTTATCACTAGGAAATCTTAAATTATAATCCACATTAGTACTTAGTTTATTTGAATCGACCGAGTCCATGATTGAATCCGATTTTTTTTGAGTTGAAACATTAAAACCGGCACTCAAATTATCAATAGAATATTTAATAAACGGGTTTTCGGACTTAACTCTTTTTGAAATTTTACCGGATACATTGATCGTTGATGATTTTACCATTACTGAATCCGGAGGGGTTCCATTTGTTCTTATATCGGTACCAGGGAAAAATTTTGGGGAGTTATTGATTATATTATAGCTTGTATTAATTGGAAATGAGATACCTAAATTACTTGGGAAAAAATTTCCTAATTGAATATTATTATTAAATGTAAAGTTTTCCACTGTTTGATTTGTACCAATTCTTTCTTGCAGAACATGAAAATCCGCATCCTTTTTACTGTAAGAAAACGTACTTTGACTCAAATCAGATAAATTAAATTTTGACTTTAATCTAACTGCAGTTCCAGTTTCTTTTTTTACACCACTCAACCTAAGTTCATCAAGCCATATTTCTCCACTAACAGGATGATCTGAATCATTTTCTACTCCAACAATGAAATATTGCAATCTTGAAAGTGATGGGTTTCCAACAATTTCAACATTCTTAAAAATATTATTATTCTCATCAATGAAACTATACTCCTTATAATCTGTTGAATCTGTAAAAGTATCGTTAAAACCAATAAGATTAATTGAATTCTCTGTTTCATTTTTTAGAGCTGTAAGCCAATTCAAATCTAAATTTATTTCGTTTCTTTTTAAATCTTCATCCCAAGTATCATATACTGGTTTAGTTACTTTATAGTATTCGTCACCATTTCCAAACTGAATAAAGAATTTTAAATCGCTTTCCTCGCTTGATATAAATTCGCTATTACCATACACAAACATTTTCATTCTATCGTACATTAAATAACTTTGCCCCTTTTTATCATCCATTGCTAGAATTTTTTTAGCAGCACCTTTATAGTTTGGATTAAGATTTTCAAATTGTAGAACTAAGGACTGTTCTTTTGATCTAATCTGATTTATTTGGTCATATTCGCCAAAAACACCTTTTGGAGGAATGTAATTAGGATTATCTTCATCATTTATTACTGAAACAATGAAAGTACTATCTTCAACAGCATAAGAGTCTGTTTCAGCCAATGAAGTACCAAGCTCTTGCCATGCATTACCTACCAATTCGATTTTTGCAATTTCCAGTTGTGTCTCTTCTGAAACACCTGATACAACCAACCTAACAGACCTTATTTCACTTAACGATATATCTTGGATCTTATCAAAATGACTTAGAGGAACTCTAATTAATTTCCAACCAGTTTGTACTCCGTCCACTTCCGTTGAACCTGCAACATATTCGTTATCATTCAAAGATATGGTTTTTGTAAAATAATCATTAGTTCTATCTAGAAATCCAGATTTATCTAAATCTTCTGTATCTGGATATTTACCGCCTGTTTGAATTCTATCTCCAGTACCATTTCCTTCAGTACCATTGACTTTCTCATAATTTGAGCTGCCTTCAGAATAATTCCAATCATCACTATTTGGATCATTTGGATCTACATCAGATGAAGCATTTATTAATTGAGTTTCTCCATTAGCAAGGTACTCTACATAAGAAAGTCCAGTTGGGTCAAGACAATTACCAAAACCATCTTCATAATTATTAAAACAACCATCTAGTCCAGTATCTTCATTATCTTCTAAAAAGCCATTTCCTAATGCAAGACCTGCATCGGGTACATCTTCTGTATTTAGCACTCCATTTCCGTTATAATCTTCACTTATTTTACCAAGGTCAATAGTTAAATTACCTGAATCTCCTCTGAGCCATATTTCAAAGAACCTTGTTCTAGTTTGGTCATAATCTCCAATGAACATAGGTGTAATGATACCCGCCCACAATGAGTCTGGATCTACAGATGACTGAAATTCTTGAGGTTTGTAATTTAAAACTAAAACGTCAGTTGTGAGATTTTGAGCTCTTTGAGATGTTGAGACGTTCGGCCAAATATTATTTGTTAATACTTGAGAATATGGATTGTACCAAAACATTTTTAATCTATTTCTTTGATCATATTCCAGATTATTTTCAATATCAACTGGTGCAGATGAAATATTCCAAAATCTTCTCAAGATAGAGGGATTAGTCACTCTTTTTGAACCCTCAAAATCATCAATAAATGCAACACCATTTCCATCACCTGTTCTTGAATTAGATATTGAGTTTGGATTTGGAAGGACTTGAGCAATCTCACCTTCAATAGAAAAATTTGATATTTTATCAGCGTTAAGGAAGCTCAACTGATTAATTCTTGTAGATAAATTATCTAAATCTTTTTCAAATCTTCCGTTGATATCCCAAATGAAATTTTGAATTGGTTCGTATCCTACCTCAACTTTTTTATTAACAATATCTTGATCGTAATAGAGCGCTGTTAGGCCTAAAAAAGAATTTTGATCAAAATCGATTTGCGCTCGGGATCCAACCATTATCTTTCTATCAAAAGTAACAAGATCATGTTTATCGTACGAAATTTCTAAATCACTGTTAGGATCAATATTACCGGTAAGCATAATAATTCCTGAAAAATAATCAATTTGATAATCAGTTCCTCTTTCAAGCTTTTCTCCATTAGATAAAATCTCTTCACTCCCCTCAACAAGAGTGAAACCTAAACTAATAGTTGATTTAGGATTTGTATAATTCGCATTTATTGTAAATCTAGCATCTCCAGTATATTCTGTTCTATTTGAAGTAGTATACATTTTACCTTGCTGCAAAAATTCGGATAGTTCTGAACTTTCGTTACCTCCATTTAAAACATTAGAAGAAACAAAAGGTAATAGAGCAGGTAAATGGATCTCTCCCGCAACTAAATTAACAATGTTAGGGTTATTAAAATCAATTACCTCATCAGGTGATTGAGCTCCAGACTGATTAAAATTATCAAGACCAAAAAGGTTTAGGAAAGTGGTTCCATTATCAGATCTATCACTAACTGGTGTCGAAAAATTGTCAATAATTTGTACTTCAAGGCTTTGAGCATCTATATTAGTAGAGCCCATTGAATAAACGTTTTTAAACATTAAATCCCATGCTGGATGGTTAGGATGTGAAGATTGAGCTTTAATCATTTTTAAAATTAGTCTCGAATTATCATCACTTATTCCTTGTCCAATTTGAATGATTAATTGTCCTGTCGATCTATCTACAATTTGAAAGTGAGCTGCAACAATTTCGTTTTGTAATGTACTTTGCATTCTAATAAAACCTAAGTCTTCATTTATACTATAATCAGTTCCTCGTTCCAATCTTATAAAAGTACCCTCCTTACTTTTATCTGAAAATTGTGATGTGTCATTTGGATCAATATAAGCTATACCTGGATCAGCTTGGGGATTATTTGATGCATCAATTTTATACAGCTCAAAATTTCTTACTACAACGTTACCGATTGGATGTAAACCATTTATTAGAGGATAGTATGATGGAATTGAAAGTGTAAAACCGCTTTCATCAACGGTCTCTGTTGATCCATTTCTAAACCAATCATGGATGAAAAAATATAGATTTTTTCTATAATCATAATCCTGAATCTGATTTTCTTTTAATTCAGAAGTTCCCCTATAACGCTGAGATTGTTTTTTAGTTTTTTCTAGAGATGCTATACTAGTAATGTTTACTGGACCAAGTTTTGATAAAGCTTTAACACCAAAGAGACCTTTATTCTGGCCAGAAAATGTTACGAACTCTGTTGAAGGCAATGAGAGTGAAATGTTACCCAGTTCTAATTTTTGTAATATATCATCTTCCTGCCCTTTATAATCTACTCTAATCGTATTTTCCCAATCAAAATCTCTTTCAGAGTTTTGATCTAAGGATACAGTGATACTTTCACCTACCTTACCCTGGACATTTAGTTGCTGTTTCTGATCAAATTTAAAGTTTGTTTTTTCTTGTTCTTTATAAGATGAACGAACTAATTCTTGATCTTGATTTACAAGTTTTCCGGATAAATTAATATTCCCCTGAACTCTTAATGAAGCTCTTCCTAATGCTCCTAAATCAATATCTGCAATTTGCATAAACCTATCTGATTTTTTATTAATTGTTGTGTCTGAAGCTGAAAGGATAAAAGGTTGTAAGAGATTAAATCTTTGATTCGAGGAATATAAGTTACTTATGTAATTATCAAATGTAGATATATATGGAATTAAACTTTTCGAACTTAAAATTTTTTCATTAATAACTATAGTGTCAAATTTGGTATTAAATGAAACTTCATAATCTAGGTACTTTCTGTCAAGTTTAAAGATTCCAATGGGATAATTAGAGATATCATTTAAAGAATAATTAACTTTCTTAGAATTTTTAAATGGATTAAACGATATTTTTTCAATCGAACTATTACCAAATAATATTCCGGTAACAACAACAAAAATTAAAACCTTTTTCATCTATTGCATCTCTTGAACTTTAGAAACAAATTTTTGGATTGCTTTACCTCTATGACTAATCTTATTTTTTAATTTTGAATCCATTTCAGCTAATGACATTTCATATTCTGTCGACAAAAAAATTGGATCATATCCAAATCCATTGTTACCAACTTTTTTTTGTAAGATTCTACCTTCTAATACCCCTTCTACAGAAAAATCATTTTCTCCATCTACGTAGGAAATAACGGTTCGAAATCGTGCAGTTCGTAAACTATTTTCTACGCCATATAAATTATCTAATAATTTTGTCATATTCTTCTCATAGGTTGCTCTTTTACCAGCATATCTTGCTGTATATAACCCAGGCTCACCATTCAAAGCATCTACTTCTAAAATAGTATCATCTGCAACAGATGCTATTTTTGTATGAATAAATGAAGCCCTTGACTTTATAAACGAATTTTCTTCAATAGTGTTTCCATCTTCAATTATTTCTCCAATTTTAGGAAAATCTGATAAAGATAGTATGTTTTCAAAAAATGGTTGAATCTTAATTGATATTTCAGAAATTTTATGTTTATTTGAAGAAGCTATAACAATTTTTTTCACTTCTTAAGCTAAGAAATATTTATGTGTTTTTTAAATAACTAATATTGCTTAGCTTTTCGAACATTTATCGGCTCTGTAGCTCAGTTGGTAGAGCAGAGGACTGAAAATCCTTGTGTCGGCGG
>CESN01001859.1_pt1 | contig 9960 bp, 6 predicted proteins | sample 531181 | NCBI WGS metagenome assembly CESN01 (sample SAMEA2621990, study PRJEB7988) | marine metagenome | isolation source: saline water (ENVO:00002010), including
GTAACCAAGGTCTTAAAATTACCAGCACCAATAGCTGTGTCGACGATATCTTTTTTGGGAGCTCCATTTGCAAGGAAACCTAGCAATATTAGAGAAGTAAAAGAAAAGAGTAAATTTTTCATATATCTATCAGGTAGTTAATGGATTGAGAACAAACATTTGCAATTTCAATTAAGAGATCGCATGGATTATGTTTTTGGATTCAAAGAAATTAAATTTTTTTAAAAAAGCTTAAATTTTGTTCGGATAAATTATCTGAGATTATTCACGGATTAGGATAGTTGAACCAAAACAATCGCGATGTATATGAGACCCATGCAGAATCGCTCATTCTTTTTCTGATGGATTCTTTGGATTCCGCTTTCCTAGGGATAATCTCCAAAATTAGTTATTCTGTTGAGTTGATATCTAAAAATTTTATCCTTAAGTAGATCTTTCACCGAAAATATTTAATTTCCACGGATTGAATAATTCATGTTTGCTGGCAAACCTGTTGGATTCTGAATGCGGATTGATCTAGGGATGCTAGAAAGTCACTTGCAAGAATTATGCGATAGGGTTGAACCATATGGAGTTCATTTTTGTCTAGAACAATGCAAATATTTTGTTATTAATTAGTATTGAAATCTATCCCAATCTATGAATTATACATTGTCGAATTGAATTTCTAATATGCTTAGACTCCATTAAAAAAATAATTCTTTCTTGAATTCGCCCATGCTCACTGCTAACATAAAATCGTTTTATCTGTCTTTCCGTACAAGATGTTTAAATCGTTGTGTCGCATTACCAAATTTCTCCTCAAAATTGACTTACTTAAATTTTGAGGCAAACCAAAACCCAAAATAAATCCTAATCGTGAAATATAAAACTATCACATCAGCCTTATTATTACTATTTTTTCCATTGCTTGCATTTGGGGAAAGCCATGGAGCGAAGTCTGTTGCTTTGGATCCTAACGACTTTGTCGGCGTTAGTTTCTGGCTCGCAACAGCAATGATGCTTGCGGCAACCGTATTCTTCTTCATTGAGCGCGATCGCGTGAAAGGTAAGTGGAAAACTTCTCTTACTGTCGCCGGTCTGGTTACAGGTATTGCTTTTTGGCACTACCTCTACATGCGTGAAGTTTGGATTACAGATGCCGTTAGTCCGACCGTATTCCGATACATTGACTGGTTGATAACCGTGCCACTTCAAATCGTAGAATTTTATCTCATCTTAACCGCAGTAACTAAAGTTGATGCTAGGGTGTTTTGGAAGTTATTGTTAGGTTCCTTGGTCATGCTTATAGGAGGTTATGTTGGGGAAACCAATGAAGCCTACCAAACCCAAGGCTTTGTTGTAGGTATGGCTGGCTGGATTTACATTATTTGGGAAATATTCAAAGGTGAAGCTTCTCAACTTAATGAAAACAGTGGGAATGCTGCTAGCCAACAAGCTTTCAAAACAATTCGTGCGATTGTAACTTTTGGCTGGGCTATATATCCTATCGGTTACTACATGGCTTATCTTGGTGCAGGAGCAGGTGATGTTGACATGGACACTTTAAACATTGTGTACAACCTCGCGGACTTAATAAACAAAGCTGCATTTGGACTTGCAATTTGGGTTGCTGCAGTCAGCGATAGCGAAACAGCATAATTGAGCCTTCACGGCCAATTGGCATGGATTTAACCAACAATGCCTTGAGTCGTCTAAACAGACGACTCAAGGATTGTTTTTTTAATGACGAGACCCTTCGTTCGTTTGTTGACGATGGGTACTTTTGGTCTGGTCAAGGTTTCCGTGGGCAACTATCGATGCGGGCAGGAACCTGTTTTAACTTACCAGAAGAACATTTGCTAGAAATTGCTCTTTTTACCGAGCTACTACACAACGCCAGCCTAGTTCACGATGACATTGTTGACAGTGATCATGAAAGAAGAGGGCAACAGACAGTTTGGCATAAGTATGGCCTTTCAAAGGCACTTCTTGTTGGTGACCTTTTAATCGCTAAAGCGTTCGAAATCGCTTCTTCATCTGCAATTGATTCCAGTATAAAATCCAAATGGACCTTAAGTTTATCGAACGCTGTTTCGGTTGCTGTTCGGGGAGCATTGTGTGAACTGGATTTTAAGTTGTCTGAAACTGATGACCTTTTTTCTAGGTATCTTAGTATGGCTTACGATAAAACTGGAGTAATGTTTACTCTACCGATATCTTGTGTCGGACAAGCTGCTCGCTTAGAAGATGCTGAAATAAAAAAACTAACTGAGGTTTTTGCCAAGCTTGCGGTCGCTTACCAGATTCGAGACGACGAGGCGGATTATTTAGGAAATAAAACCGGGCGAGCCACCATGTCTGATATTGTTAACGATCGACCCAATTTGTATTATCTTCTTTCCAAAAGTGAAGAGCATGCTCCCGATCTCTTTAAGCATGCCTCGCATTTCCACGAAAAATTAATTAATGAGGCTGAAGTTGGCTTGGAAGCTTTCCCGAATAGCCTGACCCTCATGACTCGTGAATTAGTATTACCATTTGTACAGCTTACTAAAAGCCCTGACCCCTCTTGTAATTTGGCTTGTTAAAAATGATTGGGCCGAGTTTCCCTGAAGATTCAACTTCAAAGCAAGATAAACAAAATACAGCTGAAACCCCATCCAAAAAATCCATTATTGTGGGTGCTGGATTCGGGGGTCTGGCGATGGGACTTAGGCTTCGCAGGCTTGGGTATGAGGTAACTATAATCGACAACAACCCAATGCCGGGTGGCAGGGCACAAGTTTACCGAAAAGAAGCCTACAAGTTTGACGCCGGGCCCACTGTAATCACCGCTCCGTTCCTTTTTGACGAACTATTCCAGCTTTTTGGAAAAGACCGGAAAGACTATGTTGAGTTTTTACCCGTGGAGCCATGGTATCGTTTTGAATTTGCAGATGGAGAGAGGCTTGATTACGGGGGAATATTGGAAGATACCATTGCTGAAATTGACAGGGTTTCTCCAGGGGAAGGGAGTGGATATCAAAATTTGGTTAGGTTTTCCAAACGAATATTCCAAGTTGGCTTCGAAAAACTAGCCGATCAACCTTTTCACCGCTTTGGGGTAATGCTTAAACAAGTGCCCCCTTTACTTGCCCTTAAAAGTTACCTGTCTGTATATACCTTAGTTTCAAAGTTCCTCAAAGACGACCGCCTTCGCCGTGCATTTAGTATTCACCCCTTGCTTGTTGGTGGAAATCCGATGCAAACTACTTCAATCTATTGCCTTATCCATTACTTGGAAAGAAAATGGGGTATATGGTTCCCTAGGGGAGGAACCGGAGAACTGGTTAAGGCATTGGTGAAATTATCTGAAGAAGTAGGAATCAAGTTCGAACTCAATAGCCAAGTGGACAAGGTTCTGGTAGAAAATGGTCGAGCCTGTGGCATTCAGTTTTCTAACGGCGAGAAGAGAAACTCCCATTTGGTTGCCTTTGATGCTGATCCACCCAAGGTTTACCGTAAACTTATAGATTCAACTCACCGAATGAAGTGGACGGATTCTAAACTGGACAACCTAGCTTATTCTATGGGCTTGTTTGTTTGGTATTTTGGTACCACGAAGGCATACCCTGATGTTCAGCATCACACCATTATTATGGGGGAGACTTTTAAAGAGTTGCTCGCTGAGATCTACAAACAAAAAGTTCTTTCAGATGATTTAAGCCTGTACCTTCACCGGCCTGCAGCAACCGATGCTACCATGGCACCAGAAGGGGGGGATGCTTTTTATGTCCTTGCTCCTGTGCCTAATAAAAAAGCCCAAGTCAATTGGAAGGAAGCTGGTGAAAAAGTCCGCATGCAAGTTCAGAAGCAACTTCAAGATTCCTTACTTCCAAGACTGGATGAATATCTTGATATTTCCTTTTTTGTAACCCCCGATGACTTTGAAGATAAATTCAACACGCTTTGGGGGAGTGGGTTTTCGATTGCCCCCCTTTTTACCCAGTCTGCCTGGTTCCGCTTTCACAATAAGTCCGAAGAATTAGAAGACCTTTACTTTTGTGGTGCAGGTACCCATCCGGGTGCAGGCTTGCCTGGCGTTGTTTCTTCAGCCAAAGTAGTTGAAAAGCTTGTTCCTCCCTCGCGTGCAGAAGACGAGGAAGCCTTTCAGCAGCTCTTTCGTTCTAAGAGTCGAACCTTTTCACTTGCGTCCTTTCTGCTTCCTAAGGAAAGAGCTGAAGCCATCTTTAGGCTTTATTATGTTTGCCGAACTTTAGACGATTGGGCGGACGAAGGACAGGAACATAAACTCCGGGATGCGATGGCGTGTTGGAACGAGCATAAACCACATCCGCTTCTTGATCACTACAGGTTCCTGCAAGCGCGTTGGGGACTGGCTTCCTTACCCATGACTGAACTCATGGAAGCGATGATTCAGGAACAGAATGGGGTGGCCATGAAAACCGAGGCTGAATTACTTGCATACTGCCATGGGGTTGCCGGTACCATAGGGTTGATGACCTGCCCGATATTTGGGGTAACCGATAAGAAGGCACTGAAACATGCCGATGACTTAGGCATTGCTATGCAGTTAACCAATATTTGCCGTGATGTTTGCGAGGATGCAAAAAATGGCCGAATTTATCTGCCCGCAGAGTGTTTTAAATCTCCTATCTCTCATCCTGATATCCTGCAAAACAATTCAAACGGAGTTTTGAACGAGATTAATTCGATCAAAAAGAGAATTCTGATGGAAGCAGACCGTCGTTATACAAGTGGTGAACAGGGTATTTGCTACCTTCCCTGGCGGATGCGCATCGTGGTCCGCTGGGCAAGCAGAATGTATCGCGAGATTGGTAAATTAATCCAGAAAAATCCTGACTTATTCCATGATAAGCGTGCAGTAGTGAGCGGTTTGAAAAAGCTCAGCATCTTGATTCCCTGCCTCATAAAGTCCATTTTTAATTGACCTGTGATGAACTATTTTGAATTCCTAATGGCATTCGTAGGAGTTCCCCTAGTTATCATTTTATTGATTGCATTCCGGAAAGGAAAATTAACCCAGTTTAACATTTCGGGCATTCTTGTACTTAGCCTAATCGCGTTAGTTTATACCACCCCTTGGGATAACTACCTTATCTTTCGCGGCGTTTGGACATACCCCCCGGATGCCGTTGTCGGTAAGCTTGGCTATGTTCCCTTGGAGGAATACGGATTTATGATCCTACAGACTTGGCTCGCGGGTGTTATTTTTGCACTGCTTCCATTTTCCAGGGAAATCACGGCCCTTCAATTTTATCCGCTTGCCTCCTTGCCTGCTTTTTTTCTGGGTGCTCTTGGATGTGTTCTCCTAATGAGTAAATCAGGTACCTATGCCGGGCTCATTTTAGTATGGGCATGCCCGCCACTTGCCCTTCAATGGTCTCTTGGACTCAAAGCCTTGATTAGTACTTTCAAATTGTGGTTTGTACCCTGGGTACTCCTGACTATGTACCTTTGTTTGGCTGATGCTTTCGCCATTTCCAAAGGTATTTGGTCACTCAATCCAGAAACTCGTAGTGGGTGGGACCTTGGGAATTTACCAGTTGAAGAAGCTTTGTTCTTCACTCTTACTAATTTGTTCGTGATCCAAGGACTCTGCCTATGGCATGCATGGAGGAAAGCTCAGTTATGAAATGGATCGAATGGGGCCCCGTTCCCTTCAATGGAACCGCACGGGAGGATATCCCGCCTTCCTTTGCAAAGGGTTTGCATACCCTTAGCATTAGCCTTCTTTTACCGATGGGAATTCTTGGCTACATGAGTACGGATTGGGCCCTGGCGTGGCAACTTCTCCCCCTATACCTGAGTCTATTCATATTCGGAATGCCTCATGGTGGAGCGGATCATCTTTTGCTCTGGGGTATGGTGAAGAAAAGTCCGCTTGGATTTAGGATTGTGACCCTGCTGGCTTATCCGCTTTTGTCGATTGTTTATTTAGTGTTCTGGAATTTTCAGCCGGTTCCTTCCGCGATCTTCTTTTTGGCCCTAACTATTTTTCACTGGGGCCAAGGGGACAGGTACCTAAGCATTAAGCTTCACCGTGCTCAGTATCTGGTTCGATCCAAGTCGCTCTCTTGGCTTCACATCTTTACTCGAGGGAGTCTACCCATTTTACTCCCTGGCTTCCTGGGGAACGAAACCTACCGATTATTTCTCGAGTCCATGGTCAGGCAGGGTGGTGGATCGGAGCAGAATTTAGAATGGATCACGCAAAATCAAATTCTCTTTCTTATAGTTCCCTTGCTTCTGATCGGGTTTCAAATAATCGGCTCACTTTTAAAGCATACGCAAGAGGAACGAGTTGCCTTTTGCACCGAACTGTTGGAGTCAGCATTTCTTTTTATTTGGTTTCTTTGGGTCCCCCCATTATGGGCACTTGGAACCTATTTTGCCCTTTGGCACAGCTTGCGGCATGGATTGCGAATTCTTTGGATGGATCAAGCAGGAAGAAAAGATCTTCTCGGTGGACATTTCCTCCGAATAAAAGGCAGATGGCTTCAACTTACTTCATTAATGACTGTTCTTGCTCTCTTGGGGCTTTGGTTGATTCTTTCGATGCCCCTTTATTTTCGAGGTATTCAATTGGACTGGCTTGGGAAGGCTATGTTAGGTATCTCTATATTGACCCTTCCTCACACCGTGGTGGTTTGTTTAATGGATCGTTTCCAACTAAGAAAATGATAGAGCCACGGGGAATTAATTTTGTTGGATGAGCTCCTGCTGCTTGGCCAAGGCTTTACGAAATACATCTAGTCTTTCCTTAAAGTATTCCTTTTGAGCCAGGTTTCTCTTCTCATGAGGATCATTGCGTAAATTGTACAGCTCTTCACCATCGGGCCATTTGCCGTACCGCCAGTCTTGGTTGCGGAGGGCATAGCCAAGGTTTTGGGGGCCACGTGTGACCACACTGTAAGCATATTTTCTTTTCCCGAGCCTTTCTGGTTTTCCAAGTAGTGGTCGGAGGGAGGTACCCTGTAAATGATTGGGGGCTTCCAGACTGGCTAGGTCGGCGAGGGTGGGGTAGATATCGATCAGTTCCACCATGGCCTCCGAAGTGGCACCGGATTTGGATATGCCGGGGGACCGTACAAGGAAGGGAACTTTTGCTCCGATATCAAAAAGAGTGACTTTACCCCATATAAAATGGTCTCCCAAGTGATAACCATGGTCAGAAGTGAAGATGATGATGGTGTCTTCCCATAGACCATTTTTTTTGAGACCGTCCAGTACCAAACCAAGTTGGGCGTCGATGAAGCTGATACAGGCATGGTAGGCCTGCATGTATTCTTTTCGAAGGATGTGGTTCTCCTTGCTGAACTGAAAGCCAAAGGCCTCGTATCGTTTAGAGAGGGCGGACGGGGGTAGGAAATCCCACATATTGGGACGATCGGTTTGGTAGCGAATCCTTTCGTAGGGATAAAGATCAAAGTACTTGTTGGGAGCAAGGAAGGGGACATGTGGTTTTTGCAAACCTAAGGCGATAAAAAAAGGTTTTTCACCGTAGGTCTTTTCTTCCATCCAACGGAGGACTTGGCGGGCATTCTTGCCGTCCTTGTGCTGGGCATCGGTGAGTCCGCTTCGTCCACGACCTGGGGGGGTCTGGGCGTCAAGTTTTGCGGAAACCAGTTTTTTGAGCTCTTTCCATTTTTTCTTGTTTGCTTGCTTTTCGATCGAGCCGTGTTCGGCCTCGAACTTTAAGCGAGCCTCGTGTACCACTGCGAGTTCATCATTGTCGAAGCGTATAGATTTGTGCCAGGCAATCTCTCCATGATCACTTTTGGTGTTATGAAAGACCTTGCCCACGCCCGCGGTCCAATACCCATTCTCCTTGAAGAACTGAGGCATGGAAACGGTACCCGGTCGGGTTTTCCGGATGTCGAAGGTATTGTTGAGAACCCCGGTGCTTTGCGGGTACAAACCACTGAGGAAGGATGCTCGGGAGGGACCGCAGACAGGATATTGGCAAAAGGCCCGATTGAAGGTAACTGATTCCTCGGCAAGGCTGGTAAGGTTTGGAGTGTTGATGAGCTGGTATCCGGAGCTGGAAACATGGGTATTGAGATCATCGCAGACTACAAAGAGGATATTCTTTCGTTTGGGCTTTACCGCTTTCGGAGAAACTGAAGGAATGAAACCTGGCCTGTAGGGTTTGGCTTTCTGTAAGTTCCCATTGCCTGGAATCCATTTGTATGAACCTTCCTTTACGAACAGGTCCCGTTTGGCGTTTAGTTTTTTGGCCTGAGCGGCGAATTTATTGGGGGCGAAAGATGCTAGACGGTGCTTGATCTTAGCGTATTTATTTTCTCCGGCAAGGTTGTTCCATTCGTTGGGATCTTTATTGAGATCATAGAGTTCCTCACCATCCTCTCCGTATCGGATGTAGCGCCAATCGCGGTTGATGATAGCATATTCTCCCGGATGCATATGGGGAAGAAAGACGGAGCGATCCTTTGCTTGATCCGGGGCAGCTAAGGTAGATGCGATGGAAGTTCCTTCCAGTTTTTGTTTGGTTTGTGGAAGTCCGCACAATTCTTGGAAGGTCGGAAACATGTCAATGAGACTGACGGTGACATCAGTGGTCTGATTTTTGACCACTCCCGGACCAGACCAGATGAAGGGTACATTGGAGGTTCTTTCCCAGAGGGTGTGCTTCCCCCAGTCTCCTTTTTCGCCAAGATGATATCCATGATCACTCCATAGAACGACGATGGTGTTCTTTGCGTAGGGGCTTGCTTCGAGGGCGTCAAGGACACGACCAATCATGGCATCGGCATAACTGATACTTGCAAGGTAGCCATGAATGGCATCATCCCATGCATCGAGGGACTGCAGTTTTTGAAGAATGCGGGATCGTGCGGTTTTCATTTTTTTGATCTTCTCGGGAAGATCGACCAGGTCATCTTCTTTGAATGGGGGAAGTTCCATTTTTTCGGGATCATAAAGATCAAAATATTTTTGTGGGCAATAATTGGGGTAGTGGGGGGCATAAAGTCCGACGGCTAGGAAAAAAGGCTTCTCGTGCTGCATCTTCAATAGTTCAACCGCCCAGTTCGTCCGCTTGGTGTCGGCCATGTCCTCTTCTTTCTCGTTGGGGATGCCGGCCCATTCGAGAAACATGCCACCCGTGATTTCCTCTCCTCGGTTGTAGATGCTAGCGGGAAAAGTTTTAGGAAAAGGTGTCTCTTCGCTCCATGAATTCATCGGCCATCCGGTTTCCCTTTGCACGGGGTTCCGTAGAAAGAAGTGAGTCCAGTCCCTTACATCGATGGCACCGGCTGGATGATGGAAAAGTTTTCCGGCTCCATAAGTTAAGTACCCGGCCTTGGCAAAGCTAGTCTGGAGGGATTCAATCTCGGGGTGATCCACAAAGTAGGTTGCACTTTGGTAGCAACCGGTGGTAGAGGCAAACTGGCCGGAAAAGATCGCCGCCCGACTCGGAGCACAAAAGACCCCAGCTGTGTGTGCGTTGCTGAAGTTAACTCCGCTCTTGGCAAGCTTGTCGATGTTTGGGGTAATGGCCCGTGGGGTCTTGCCAAGACAGCCGATCCAATCGTTCATGTCATCTACCGCAAGGAAGAGGACATTGGGTTTTTCTTTGGCAAAAGCCAGAAAGGGTAGAAGGGGTAGAAGAGTGAGAAGAAATAATTTTTGAATCGTTGATTTTGGTATGGAATTCTCGAGAGACCCCAAAAGTTTATCGAGTAAGAAACAACCATTACTCTTTATCTTGTAAACGGACAGGTGTATTGAATTCATTATGAATAAAGCAATTGTAGTTTTTGTAGGCTGTTTTTTCTCTATGCTCCTCTGGGCAGATTCTGGTTTAGTGAAACCAAATATTTTGATTTTGTACGCGGATGATCTTGGTTATGGCGATCTCAAAATCCTGAATCCCAAATCAAAAATTCCTACACCCAACTTGGAAAAACTAGCAAAGGAGGGCATGATTTTCAC
>CESN01031174.1_pt1 | contig 9933 bp, 8 predicted proteins | sample 531181 | NCBI WGS metagenome assembly CESN01 (sample SAMEA2621990, study PRJEB7988) | marine metagenome | isolation source: saline water (ENVO:00002010), including
TCTATAGGCTCTTAATCTTTTTGCATTATTTATTTTTTTATTTGATAAAGATTTATATTTATTTGGTATCTTAATATGATTTTTTTCAGGAATTTGAATTTCTTTTGTGAGAATTAAAGGTTCTTTTTTTTTATTTAAGGATCTTTGATTTGAATTTTTTATTTTTACCTGGTTATTTTTTTGTTTATAGGTATCACCATATATCTCTAATGTAGCGTTTATCAGATCTTGATTTGTGAATTTAGAATTCATTTGATAATTTAAATATTATCTACTATTAATCATAATATGAAGAATTAAAAGGTTAATTTTTTGTTTAGAGAAGATTAAATAATATTAAATATTGGGTTTTATGACTGCAGCCTATATTCATTAAATGACTTCAGGTTTCACCATATGTTCTTCGGAAAAAATAATCATTAAATGTTATATTTATAGCAAAGATTTAATTTTTTTTTGTTACAATTAAATTGTAAAAATAAGATAACTAAAATTTCAATGATTGACAAAGTACTTTTAGATTAAAGTTTTGATTAAGTTAGATTTAAAGTAAAACTAACTTTTAAATTTTTTTAATATATCGACAGTTTTAGCACAAATTTATAAATTACGAATATATAATTAAAAATAAATTATTAATTGTGTAATACAATATTTTTAAAGATTGATTTATTTGATTATTTAAACTAAATATTTATTTTTATATAATGCCCTTGTAGCTCAGTTGGTAGAGCAATTGATTTGTAATCAATAGGTCCGCGGTTCGAATCCGTGCGGGGGCACCATAAAGTATATAAATTCGTAACTTTAGAAAAAACCATGAATTTTGAAAAATTTATTAAAAATAAAAAACTTTTGTTTATAATTTTAGGTATAATATTAATAGAATTCTCTGGTAATGGAATATTTTCTACTATTATAAAATTATTTAACTAAGATTATTAGTAAAAGTTAAGTTAAATTTATTCTTTTTTATACAGATGAAAAAAATTTTTAAAAGTAATTATAAATTTATATTTTTCTTTTTTTTAGGATGTGTTTTATCATTTACTCTGCCACCATATAATTATTATATACTTGGTTTTGTAATCTTTCCATTAATATTATATTTTTTAAAGCTTAACGAGTCTAATAACTCTAATTATTTTTTTTTTTTCGGTTTAATTTTTTCTTTTGGTTATTTTTTAACATCATTATATTGGATAAGCTTTTCCTTAAATTTTGATCCTAGAGTAAATATATTAAAACCTTTTGTAATAATTGGAGTTCCGCTAGTTTTATCTTTATTTTATGGACTCGGATTCTACATACTAAGACGTTTTTTTAAATTTAAATTTTTCTTTTTATTAAATTTTACAATTATTTTGTCCTTAACAGAGTATTTAAGGTCATACATTACTGGTTTTTCATGGAATTTGTTTGTTTACTCACTTAGTAACGAAATACAAAGTATACAAATATTAAACATTTTTGGTACATATGGATTAAATTTTTTAACACTTTTAATTTTTTGTTTTCCATATTTATTTTTTTCTAAGAGTATTACTAGGTCAATATTTTGTGTTTGTATTTTTGTTTTGGTGATTGGAATAAATTTTTTATACGGTCATAAAAGAATTAATTCAAAATTATACAATAATAACACTGATATAGTAATAGTTCAACCAAATGAGAATTTGAAAAATATATTTAATTTTCCGAACGAGTATATTAAAAAATTAATAAAAATTAGTAGCCCAAAAAATAAAAAACAAAATGCTATTTTTTTGTGGCCGGAGGGAACCTATTCTCTTGTAGAGACAAATAAATTAGAAAAATTAATTAAAGGTAATTTTAAAAAAAAACAAAAAATTATTTTTGGGGCAAATACAAAAGATTTTCATGGAAATTTATATAATTCACTAATCGTATTAAACTCATCTGGTAAGATTTTAGATCAATATAAAAAAATTCACCTTGTACCCTTTGGGGAATTTATACCTCTAGAAAATTATTTTGAAAATTTCAATTTAAAAAAAGTTACTTTTGGATATCAATCATTTACCAAAGGCAAAGATAGAAAAATAATTAATGTTAACGGTAATTTAGTACTTCCTTTGATTTGTTATGAAATGATAGACACGGGTTTAATAAATTTAACAAAAAAAAATTTTGATGTGATTTTTAATATATCTGAAGATGGTTGGTTTAATAGATCAATCGGTACCTTTCAGCATTTCTCACATTCAATTTTTAGATCCATTGAAGAAGGAAAGCATATATTGAGATCTACGAATCAAGGTTTGTCAGCTAGTATTAATCCTTTCGGCGTAATTTTAAAAGTATCTTCTCCTTCTAAGCAAATAGCATTTGTTGAAAGATATCAAACTTTAAATAAAAAAACTCCTTTTAGCGTTCTTGGTAATATAATGTTTTTCTTTTTAATTTTGATAGTTTTTTTGATACAAATAATTGCAAAAAGATATTTAAAATATAAATGAAAAATCATACTTTAGTATTAGGATTGGGTATAGCGAGTAGTGCGTACGTATCTTTGTTAGATTATAATAAAGTTAAAACATCAGTAGTTGGAAGTATTTTTGATTATTTAAAAGTAAATTCAATAAAAAAAAATAAAAAGGATAAATTATTAAATTTAAGTTATTCAAAACGAATAAATTTTTTTCAAGAAAACGAAATTTCTAAAATTGATAAAAATTCTATTAATTTTATAATTATTGGCACCAATACCCATGGAATAAATTGGACTATAAAAATTTTAAATGAACTAAAGGTTGATTGTCCAGTTTTATTAATAACAAAAGGTATTATTTTGTTCAAAAATAAATTAATTCCGTTAAGTGACTATTATGCATTAAAATGCTTCAATAGTAAAATAATCATGTCTGCAGGACCATGTCTGGCCAAGGAATTAATTAATTTCTCACACACCAGGACGCTTTTTGCTTCAAAGAAAATTTCTTTTGCTTTGCACGCTAAAAAGATATTAGAAAATGATTTTTATCACCCTGAAATAGCACTTGATATAAAAGGAGCAGAAATATGTGCAGCAATTAAAAATATATATGCAATAATAATTGGGTCATCTAACGGTCAGACAGGTCATGTTGCAAAAAAGAAAAACAATTATTTTAATTCATCATCCGGATTATTTGAACAATCTTTAAAAGAAATGAAATTAATCGTAAAAAAATTTGGAGGAGAAATAACAACTGTATCTGGCCTAGCTGGAGCTGGTGATTTGTTTGTTAGCATTCTTGGAGGTAGAAATGCAAAATTAGGCTTTTTTCTTGGCAAAGGTTTACTTTATAATTCTATTATCAATAAACAAATGAAAGGCGTGACTGTTGAGGGTGCCGATTTAGTTAAGACCTCAGGAACAAAAATATTACATTTAGTCGGTCAAAAAAAACTACCATTGTTAAAAAGTCTCTTAAAAGCAATAAATGGTAACCTAAAGTTAAAAATAGACTGGAAACAGTTCACTTTTTAGCCTCATAAGGGCAATAATACACATTTAACCACACTTGATAATGTATATAAACTTGATCAATGTTGTTTGATTTTTTAAGAGATTACGCTACGATATTAATCTTTCTTTTTATATCGATTGGTCTTGGCATAGCTTTTATTGTTGTTAATTTTTTATTTGCACCTAGCAACCCTGATCCAGAAAAATTATCAGCATACGAGTGTGGCTTTGAAGCGTTTGATGATGCGAGAATGAAATTTGATGTACGATTTTACTTAGTTGCAATTCTTTTTATAATATTTGATTTAGAAGTAGCATTTTTGTTTCCTTGGGCTGTGTCTTTGGGAAATATAGGAATTCTTGGTTTTTGGTCAATGATGTTCTTTTTATTAATTTTAACAGTTGGTTTTATTTACGAATGGAAAAAAGGTGCTTTAGATTGGGAGTAATATGAGTACAATTTCAAAATTAAATAAAATACCTGAAGAATTCAAAAACGTTGCTGAGGAATTTTCTGAAAAAGGCTTTGTTACAATAGCAAGTAATACTTTAATTAATTGGGCAAGAACAGGTTCATTACATTGGATGACTTTTGGTTTGGCTTGTTGTGCGGTAGAAATGATGCAAGCTTCTATGCCAAGATATGATTTGGAAAGATTTGGTGCTGCACCAAGGGCATCACCTAGACAATCTGATGTAATGATAGTTGCTGGAACATTAACAAACAAAATGGCTCCAGCTTTAAGAAAAGTTTATGATCAAATGCCAGAGCCGCGGTATGTAATCTCAATGGGCAGCTGTGCAAATGGCGGAGGTTATTATCATTATTCTTATTCTGTAGTTCGTGGATGCGATAGAGTTGTACCTGTAGATATTTATGTGCCGGGATGTCCACCGAGTGCAGAAGCTTTATTATATGCAATATTACAACTGCAAAAAAAAATTAGAAGAGAAGGGTCGATAAATAGATGATAAGCAACCTAAATGATATTAAAAATTATATCGGAGGAAATAAAAGTTTTAAATTTACTCAAGTTGAATTGAAAAATTTTGATTTAGTTTGCACATCTGAACGTGAAAATCTTATTGAAAACATTACACAATTAAAAAAAAATTCTAATTTAAAATTCAGACAATTAATTGATATTTTAGCTGTAGATTATCCAAATTATGAAAAACGTTTTGAAGTAATTTATTTACTTTTAAGTCATGAAAATAATTTTAGAATAATAGTAAAAACTATTGTTGAAGAAAATGAAAAGATATCAACATTAACAAATATCTTTCCATCAGCTAATTGGCTTGAAAGGGAGGTATTTGATATGAATGGTATCGAATTTGATAAGCATCCAGATTTAAGAAGAATTTTAACTGACTATGAATTTGAAGGGTTTCCATTAAGAAAAGATTTTCCTCTGACTGGTTACAAAGAGGTTAGATACGATCCAGAAATAAAAAAAGTTGTTTATGAACCTGTAAAATTGCAACAGGCATATAGAGATTTTGATTTTAAAAGTCCCTGGCAAGGTCCTACATACATTAAGAAAGAGCAAGAAAAGAATGAAAAATAATGTCAAAAGAATTTAAAACAATAAACCTTAATTTTGGTCCACAACATCCAGCGGCTCATGGTGTATTGCGACTAATTTTAGAATTAGATGGTGAAGTTGTTGAACGTGCAGATCCTCACATAGGTTTACTGCATAGGGGAACAGAAAAATTAATTGAACATAAGACTTATACTCAAGCGGTGCCCTATTTTGATAGATTAGATTACGTCGCTCCAATGAATCAAGAGCATGCATTTGCACTTGCTGTAGAAAAGTTATTAAACATAGAAGTACCTGTAAGAGCAAAATATATAAGAGTAGTTTTTTGTGAAATTGGAAGAATTTTAAGTCATATTTTAAATATAACAACTCAAGCTTTAGATGTTGGAGCTTTAACACCATCTCTTTGGGGTTTTGAGGAAAGAGAAAAATTAATGGTATTTTATGAAAGAGTTTCTGGCTCAAGATTGCATGCAAATTATTTTAGGCCAGGTGGTGTTCATATCGATTTACCTATAGGTTTAGATGAAGATATCTTGGCGTTTTGTAAATCTTTTCCAAAGATTATTGATAACTTAGAAAGTCTTTTGACTGATAATAGAATTTTTAAACAACGTAATGTTGATATAGGTGTTGTATCTGTTCAAGAGGCACTAGATCATGGATTTTCCGGAGTTATGATAAGAGGTTCAGGTGTGCCGTGGGACTTAAGGAAATCACAACCGTATGATGGCTATGAAAATTTTAAATTTAAAATTCCAATTGGAAAAAATGGCGATTGTTACGATAGATATCTGTGTCGTATTGACGAGATGAGAGAAAGTTTAAAAATTATTGAACAAGCTTTATCTAATTTACCAAAAGGACCAGTGATGACGTTGGACACTAGAGTTGGACCGCCAAAAAGATCAGATATGAAAACTTCAATGGAAGCACTTATAAATCATTTTAAACTTTACACAGAAGGTTATAACGTGCCAAAAGGTGAAACATACGTTTCAGTGGAAGCGCCAAAAGGAGAATTTGGTGTTTATTTGGTTTCGGATGGTACAAATAAACCTTATCGCTGTAAAATAAAAGCACCAGGATTTATACATTTGCAAGCGATGAACTATTTAATCAAAGGTCATATGTTAGCAGACGTTCCAGCGTTGTTGGGGTCTATGGATATTGTTTTTGGGGAAGTAGATCGATGAGCAATAAACATGTAGCAAAAAATCAACCATCTTCATTTGAGTTTTCAAGTGAAAATAAAACTAAAATTGCTGAAATTTTAAAAAAATACCCTATTGATAAAAAAAAGAGTGCAGTAATGCCAATTCTATATTTAGCTCAAAAACAAAATAGTAATTGGATACCTTTAGCTGCAATTCAGTTAATTGCGGATATGTTGGAAACAACGTATATAAAAGTTTATGAGATTGCTACTTTTTATTCAATGTATAATTTGGCACCAGTGGGTAAATACTTTGTTCAGGTATGTACTACAACCCCTTGTATGATAAGAGGATCCGGAAAAGTAGTTGATATGTGTAAAAAATATATTTCTGAAAAACAAGGGTACTTAAATAAGAATTTAAACAGTTCCTGGATAGAAGTCGAATGCTTAGGTGCTTGTGTCAATGCCCCAATGATTCAAATTAATGATGATTATTTTGAAGATTTAAATGAGGAGAAAGCAAAAAAAATTTTTATGAGTTTAAAAGGACAAAAATTACCAAAGTTTGGTTCTCAGGTTGGAAGAAAAGGATCAGAACCTTCACATAAACGTAAAACATTAATAAATAAAAATGCTTAAAGACAAAGATAGAATATTTAAAAACTTATATGGAGATGAGACTTTTAGCCTATCAAGTGCCTTAAAAAGGGGTGATTGGAAGGAAACAAAAGAAATTATAAATAATGGAAAAGATTGGATAATTGAACAAATTAAAAAATCAGAACTTAGAGGAAGAGGAGGCGCAGGTTTTCCAACCGGAGTGAAATGGTCCTTTGCACCAAAAGAGACTAATAATGAAAGACCACATTACTTAATTATTAATGCAGACGAGTCAGAACCGGGGACTTGTAAAGATAGAGATATTATAAGATATGAACCTCAGAAATTAATTGAAGGTTCTTTAATTGCGGCATACGCAGTCGGTGCAAAAGTTTGCTATGTTTATATTAGAGGAGAATACGTCAATGAAGGAAAGATTTTGCAAGAAGCTATTAATGAGGCGTATGAGAAAAATTTGATAGGAAAAAATGCTGCTGGATCAGGTTGGGATTTTGATATACACATACATTATGGTGCTGGTGCGTATATTTGTGGAGAAGAAACAGCCTTGCTTGAAAGTTTGGAAGGAAATAAAGGTCAACCAAGACTAAAACCACCATTTCCCGCACTTATTGGATTATACGGTTGTCCAACAATTGTAAATAATGTTGAAACTATAGCAGTGGTTCCAACAATCTTAAGAAAAGGAGCAGATTGGTTTGCTTCTTTTGGTCGTCCTAAAAACAGAGGAACAAAGATTTTTTGTATATCAGGAAATGTAGCTAATCCATGTAATGTAGAAGAAGAGATGAGTATTCCGTTAAAAGAATTAATTGAAAATCACGCAGGTGGTGTCAAAGGTGGTTGGGAAAATTTGCAGGCAGTTATACCAGGTGGATCTTCCATGCCATTATTGCCAAAAAATGTTTGCGATAATATATTAATGGACTTTGACTCACTAATTGAAGCGAAAAGCGGCATGGGAACAGCTGGAATTGTTGTGATTGATAAATCACAAGATATTGTTTCATGCATATCTAGAGTTTCAAGATTTTATAAACATGAAAGCTGTGGCCAATGCACTCCATGCCGAGAGGGATCAGGATGGTTGTGGAGAATGATGGAAAGAATAAATAGAGGAGAGGCTGAAATTCAAGAAATAGACATGTTGTTAGATGTAACAAAACAAATTGAGGGACATACTATTTGTGCATTCGGCGAGGCTGCTGCTTGGCCAATACAAGGTTTATTGAGACATTTTAAAAGTGAATTAGAAAATAAATGCAGCAATTTTACAAATCGGAGAATAGCTTAATGCCAAAAGTTATAGTTGATGGAATTGAAGTTGAAGTAGAATTAGGATCAACTGTATTGCAAGCTTGCGAAGCAGCTGGGAAAGAAATTCCAAGGTTTTGTTATCATGAGAGATTATCGATTGCAGGAAACTGTAGAATGTGTCTTGTAGAGATGGAAAAATCACATAAACCTGTCGCTTCATGCGCAATGCCAGCAGTTGATGGTCAAGTGATCAAGACGAATACATCTATGGTTAAAAAAGCTAGAGAAGGAATAATGGAATTTTTATTAATAAACCATCCATTAGACTGTCCAATTTGTGACCAAGGAGGTGAATGCGATCTTCAAGATCAAGCTTTTAATTATGGTGGAGGAAGATCTCGATATGAATTAAACAAAAGATCTGTTGATCAAAAGTACATGGGACCTTTAATAAAAACTCATATGAACAGATGTATTCACTGCACGAGATGTGTAAGGTTTTCAGAAGAAGTTGCTGGTATTTCAGAAATTGGAGCTGTCAATAGAGGAGAAAATATGGAAATAACAACTTTTCTTGAGCAAGCTGTAGAGTCAGAAATGTCAGGTAATATTATAGATTTATGCCCAGTAGGTGCTTTAACTTCAAAACCTTATTCATATGAAGCTAGGCCATGGGAATTAAACAAAGTTGAAACTATTGATGTGATGGACGCGGTTGGTTCGAATATAAGAATGGATTCAAAAGGATGGGAGGTAAAAAGAGTTTTACCCAGAATTAATGACGATATTAATGAAGAGTGGATTTCAGATAAAACTAGGTTTGCTTGTGACGGATTATTAAATAACAGAATCGATGCTCCATTTATAAAAAAAAATGGTAAATTAAAAGAAGTTTCATGGAAAAAAGCTTTAGATTTTATTCAAGACAATATTAAAGACAAAAAAACCTTCGGAGGTATAGTAGGTCAACTTATTGATTTAGAGACGAGCTATGCATTTAAAAAATTTTTTAAGGATGTTTTTGAATCCGAATGTGTAGATTTTAGACAAAAGGATATTTTGTTTGATACTTCAAATCATTTTAATTTTAAATTTAATACATCAATTAATGAAATCGAAAAATGTGATTTTATTTTATTAGTTGGTACAAATCCAAGATATGAAGCAACAATCGTAAACTCCAGAATAAGAAAAGCAGTGAAAAATGGTAGTAAAGTTTTTTCAATTGGTGATCCAGGAGAATTACATTATAAATATAAAGTTATTGGAAATAACTTAACAATCTTAGATGATCTAATAAATAGCAAAATTTCAGAGGCTAACATTTTGAAAGAATCAAAAAATCCTGCAATAATTATTGGTGAAAGTGTTTTGAAATCAAATATATCAAAATATGTAATATCATCTGTCCAACATTTATTGAACAAAGTTAATAAATTAGATGGCTTCAATATATTGCATCAATCTGCTTCTAACGTTGGCTCTTTAATTTTAGGTTTGCAATCTAATGATCTAAATAGAGTGTATGATGCTGATGTTTTATATTTGCTAAATGCGGATGAAATCAATTTAAAGGAAAAGAAAAATAAATTTATTATTTATCAAGGTTCTCACGGTGGTGAAAATTCAGTACAAGCTGATGTAATCCTACCTAGCGCTGCTTACTCTGAAAAAAATGGCTCATTTGTAAATTTAGAAGGCAGGGTACAAAGATCGTATAAAGCCAGTTATCCTCCAGGTTACGCAAAAGAGGATTGGGAAATTTTTTTAGAAATAGCAAGGAAAAATGGGGTTGACTTAAATTTTAACACTTTTGAAGAATTAAGAGAACAAATGACAAAAAATTTTGAAAGTTTAGGAAAGTATGATGATTT
>CESN01035873.1_pt1 | contig 9915 bp, 9 predicted proteins | sample 531181 | NCBI WGS metagenome assembly CESN01 (sample SAMEA2621990, study PRJEB7988) | marine metagenome | isolation source: saline water (ENVO:00002010), including
ATCGGCGCCATCGGCGTAGCCGTGCGCTCATGGATCACTTACCACGGCTTCGCACTCAACGTCTGCCCCAACATGGCGCACTTTGACGGCATTGTGCCCTGTGGGATTAGTGACGGCAACGTAACCTCACTTGATGATGAGCTAAATAAGGCTGTCGATATAGCAGAGGTAAAAGCGCGATTAGCAGTTGAATTTAAACAAGTTTTTAGGAACAGTCCCTAACAAGATGGATATGCGAAAACCAGATTGGCTCCGAGCTAAACTACCCACCAGCCCCGAGTATAAAGCCGTGCGCGAGATCGTCGATAACAACGATCTGCATACCGTCTGTAAGAGTGCTCAATGTCCGAACATGGGCGAATGCTGGTCGCGAGGGACAGCCACCGTCATGATTCTGGGAAACATTTGTACTCGTTCCTGCACCTTTTGCGCTATTCAAACTGGTCGACCGACCGAACTCGACATGGGTGAACCCGCCCGCGTGGCCGAATCCATAGCCCGAATGAACCTCAAGCACGCCGTGATCACTTCCGTCGCCCGCGACGATCTGAAAGATGGCGGGGCCTCGGTCTGGGCAGCTACCATTCGTGCGATCCACCACCGTATGCCCGAGTGTGCTGTCGAAGTACTCACCGCCGACTTTCGCGGCCAACAGGAATACCTCGACCTGGTGCTTGACGCATGCCCCGATATTTTCAACCACAACCTCGAAACGGTCAAACGCCTCCAACGTCCGATCCGCAAGACCGCACGCTACGACCGCTCGCTCTGGGTATTGGAACACGCCAAATCGCGCGGTTTCATCACCAAGTCTGGCATCATGCTCGGCATAGGCGAAAAGGAGCAGGAGATTGAGCAAGTGCTCAAGGATATGGTCAAAGTCGGCGTCGACGTGCTTACCATCGGCCAGTACTTACAACCCTCTAAGCAGCATGCCAAGATCGACCGCTGGGTCACTCCCGATGAATTTACACATTGGAAAGAATACGCACTAGAGATCGGCTTCAGTGCCTGCGAGTCTGGGCCAATGATCCGCTCCTCCTACCACGCCGAGGAACAATCCGACATGTTCGACGTCCGCGCCCGCCGTCATAGAATGCTAGCCGAGCAGGCCGAACAAAAAAAAGAAGCGCTGACTAAAGTTTAGAATTTCAGCAACGCAGTTGATGCTTAACTCCACGACACCCTGACTACTTCAACGCAAACTTAGGCAAACAATGAGGGAGTAATTTTGTGGCGTGGCACCTACAAATTCACGCTTATCGATGGAGAGCTGCATATGGAGATTCACTTCTAACCCGTAGGCTCCGGCTGATTCCAGTCTTCATCTTCTTCAAAATCCTTTAATTTATAATTAAAGATAGGTAACAAGCAAATCAGACCGATGCAGGTGAAGAAAAGAATCGCCATACCTGTGACATCGTGGACGGTACCAATATCGCCGATCAATGGAAGCACCCAGTGCTCGTCGATGGCTTGAGAGCCATGATAATAGGCCCATAGTGTAAGGAAAATACTTCGGATCAAATTAGTCAGCACCGCAAAAAGCATGGCCGCTCCGACCAAGAGAATTTTTTTCCAAAAACGATCTAAAAAGACCGAAGCAAGGAAGGATCCAGCAAAGAGACAAGCGGTGAGCGAACGGATACCAGAGCATGCCTCCTCGACGCCTACTTGACCTTCGGGCAGGATGAGGACGTTGCCTTCTCGTTCCAACTCGAAGCCAAGGAAATCGAAAGAGCTAAATACCGCAATGGTCACCTTGGTCAGCAAAAAGACGCGGATCTGTGTCTCAGCCACAGAAACCAACGGCGCCGAAATCATCCAAATCAAAGCGGGGAAAAGAAAGAGCGCGGTCAGCGCAAGGCGATGCTTGAGCGGCATTGCTTGACCGTCGGCGCACTGCTTGGAAAAGATAAAGACCATACTAAGCGCGAGCCCCGCAAGACTGGCTGCGATGGCGAGCGAGGCGGGATTTTGCGGCCCTGTCGCCGCGCGTAAGAGCGCGCCGATCGTAAAAAGGCAAATCGAAGCGGCGAAGACGGCTACCGCGACCCATTCCAGAAGAGAAGTTAGCGCACTACGCTTGACTCGAACAAGTGCTGGCTGACCTGGAGCATGACCTGCGAAGAGATAGCTGCGCATAACAGGCCAGCGATCGAAAAGAACGTAGCCAGCAAATAGCGGCACAAGGTAGCCAAAGCTATAATCTTCGCGATTGCTCCACCAATAAAACTGATCCCAGAGCGTGTAGAGAGCGAAACCGACAATCAGGCAAAAGGCCGTAATTTGTTCAGGTAGGATGTCCTTGAAGTTTTGGGATTTGATTGGCTTAGTCACGGAATTAAACAAGCGAGATACTTGGATGAGGGCACAGAAATTAAGTGCAAAGAGTTGCTTTGCTTTAGCTCCAAAGCAACATCGAAAAGGCGTTTTTAAGGTCCTGAATTTACCATCGACGCGGGCTTTTAAGGACTCTATTGTCACAAGCTCTTTTTATGGACGAATCCATACCTACACAGACATCTACACAGCTCCCTTCCTCGATGGAGCGGCTCCACGCTTACTGGCGTATGCCCTACATCCTTGCGCCCAAAAACCCGAAGGAATGCGGTAATCCATTTACCCACATTACTGAAACAGGCGATGACGCTAAGGAGTATATTTTGCATCGCGGCATACACAATTACATCGTAATGAACCGCTATCCTTATAACGCAGGTCATCTACTCGTCTTGCCCTTCCGCGAAGTAGCTAGACTTGAGGACCTCAATAATGAGGAGCGCCACGAGTTAATCGACTTAGTAGTGGAAGCGCAAAACATCCTCAGCCGCGCCCTCAGCCCCGACGGCTTCAACACCGGCTTCAACTTTGGCGACGCCGCAGGCGCAGGTATCCCTTGCCATTTACATTGTCACGTCGTACCACGCTGGAACGGTGATACAAACTTCATGCCAGTCATCGGCAACACTCGCGTCCTTCCAGACTCGATGGATGCCATGTGGCAGCGCCTGCACTCCTGCGTCGAAGCCCATATATAAAAGTATGCCGTCCGAGACGATCCACTTTTCTAGCGCCCGTCAGTTGAGCCAGCTCTATGCAGACGACGGACGTAACCTTGAAGAAGCTGAGCACTACCTAGGCGTAAGCATAGCAAGTCGCGACGAATGGGTCACAGTTGATGGTAAGATCGAGGGCATCGCTAACTTGAAGGCAGTCTTCGAACTACTCGAAGCCGCCCGCGCGCAAGGCCTCCACATCCGTAGTTCTGACTTTCACTACACGCTGCGTTGCGTGGCGGAGGGCAAGGGCGACGAGCTGCGTGAGATCTACCGCCATCCCTTCGTCATCAAACTCAAACGCCAGAGCGTCGTGCCAAAGACGCTCAATCAAAAACGCTACCTGCAAGCAATCGACGCGCACCCAATTACCTTCGGCATCGGTCCCGCTGGCACGGGTAAGACCTACTTGGCCATGGCCATGGCGCTACGCGAGCTACTCGAAGGTCGCGTCGAACGGATCATTTTGACCCGCCCCGCAGTCGAAGCGGGCGAAGCACTCGGTTTTCTTCCTGGCGAACTGCAAGAAAAGATTCTACCCTACTTAACCCCACTCTACGACGCTATGAACGACATGATCGGCAAGGAGCAAACCATGCAACTCGTCGAGCGCGGTATCGTTGAGATCGCGCCGCTCGCCTACATGCGTGGCCGCACCCTCGCCAACGCATTCGTCGTGCTCGATGAGGCACAAAATACTACTCACGAACAAATGATGATGTTCCTAACCCGCCTCGGCGACGGTAGTCGCATGGTGGTGACGGGCGACATCACCCAAACCGACCTACCGCGCAATAAGCAATCAGGTCTCAAGGAGGCCACCCGCGTGCTTAAAGACATCGAGCGCATCCACCTCTTTTACTTTGATGGCCTAGACGTCGTCCGCCACCCGCTTGTACAAGATATTATCAACGCTTACGCAATGGCTTAATTTAACCTACTGCGCTGTAGCAGACCAATAAACCATTTTCCTATGGCTTTTTTCACTAAAAAATACAACAAGAAGCGTAAATCAAAAGACGGCTCCAATGGCGTGCGCAAGGATGTCGGCCGTGGCAAAGAGTCGGCAACCTCGCACTTTTTTGAGACTAGCCGGTTAATTGAGGTCAGCCTCTTTCTAATTTTTTCGGCCCTCGTCATCACCATCTGCTACCTCGGACAAAAACCGAAAGGGCCGCGCATAATCCTCAACCAAGCGGCGCAGACACGAGTCGTTTCCGAGTTCCAATTTCAATACGAAAGCGAAGTGATGGCAGAGGCCAATGCAGCGGCAGCACGCGCGCAAGTGCCACCGGTTTTCCAGCGCACCTTCGAGCCTTTTGAAAAATTTCGCCAATTTATTAACGAGCTAAACTCAAGTATCGCGAAAAACCAAATCGAATTCGAAGAAGAGGGCGACGAAGTCCTGCAAGCCGAACTCCTAAAAACTGCGACGACTCTGATCGAGTCGAACCAACTAGCAGTCGAGGCCGAGTCCATTTCTAAACTCACAAAGCAGACGAAACCCAAGGAACGCTCCACGCTTTTCAACGACGCACTCTCAGTACTCAAAGAAATCTTCGAGGACGGTATCTACTCGGCAAATAACTCTGAGTCAGTGGGACCACAGGTAACCGTCATTCAACTTGTCGATGAGGATGGTCGCTACAATCTTCCAGATGCTCGCTCTTTAGCCGATGCACTCGTCGCGCTGCGCGTAAGGATCAACTCACTCTCAGGTAACTCTACCACGGCGCGCGTTCTCTTCGACATCTTTCGTGAAGGCCTTGAGCCAAACCTGCTCTACAGTGCCATCGGCACTAATCGTGCGATCCAGCTAGCCATCGACCAACTAGAACCTAGCGTAGTCAATTTCAAACAAGGGGAAACGTTGATTGAGCCAGGAGCCATGATCAAGGAAGCCGACATTGAGCGCCTCGCAGCCTACCGACAAGTCGAACTAGACCGCCGCGGTAATTCGCTTATCTTCAATCCACTCTTTGTTGAGCGACTCATACTAACCTCGATCCTTCTGATCGCCGTTTATATTTACGTAAAGCAAGGCCTGCGCGAACTACATCAGCGCAATCGAGCCATCGCCATAACTGCTCTCAGTATCCTACTAAATTTATTAATTATCCGAGTAATCACAGAGATCGGCGAAAGCGCGCTGATTAATAGCCGACCTTCGCTGAGCATGCTACCCTACGTGGCACCTTACGCGCTCGCACCGATTATCGTGGCCGTGCTCGTAGGAGGAGCCCCCGCCGTGCTCTCAGCGCTGATCATTGCAGTCGTCTTTGGCATCATTCAGAACAATTCAGTCGAGTTCATTCTCATAGCTTTTCTTTCGGGCGTTGTTGGTGCCTATGTATCGACCAACGTCCGCAAACGTTCAAAACTCGTTCGCTCGGGACTTCTGGCTGGCGCGACGGCCGCTATCGCTGCGGCGGCCATAGGCCTCCTTAACGGCTTCTCCTTTGGCATTGTCGTTCAGCAGACACTTCTCGCCCTTGTTGTCGGTTTGCTCACAGGCATTCTGGCTGTCGGTTTGCTGCCCGTCTTCGAGCAGCTGTTTAAGATTACCACCGAAATTACTCTGCTCGAACTTACCGACTTCAACCATCCCCTACTGCGCCGTATGCAGATGGAAGCCCCCGGCTCCTATCACCACAGTCTCATGGTCGCCAACCTCTCTGAAAATGCCGCTGCCGCGATCGGAGCGAGTCCCCTGCTCTGCCGTGTATGCTGCCTCTTTCATGATATCGGCAAATTAGTTAAACCCGCATATTTCGCAGAAAACCAGCGCGACAGCGCGAACCCACACGATGAGAAGAACCCCTCTATGAGCGCCCTCGTGATCAAAGCGCACGTCAAAGAAGGCGTCGAAATGGCGCGCAAGGAAAAGCTGCCCCGCGTGATCGTCGACGTTATTCGTCAGCACCACGGCACCACCCTAATTCAATATTTTTATTACCAAGCCAAAAAACGCGCTAAGGAAAAACAAGGAGACACCCACCAGCCCATCTCCGAAAAGACGAACGCTAGGGTCAAAAAGAAGGCAAAAGAAGTAATTTTGGTCGATGAGAGCACCTACCGCTACGACGGCCCAAAACCCGCTTTTAAAGAGAGCGCCATCATCTTCTTCGCTGACAGCGTCGAGGCGGCCAGCCGCACTCTGAAAAAAGTTACTCAGCCCAACGTAGAGGAGTTGATCGACCGCATCTTCAAAGACCGGATCGAAGACGGCCAGCTCGATAACTGTCCACTCACCTTTCAAGAACTCGACCAGATACGTAAGAGCTTCATCTACACTGTTCTTAACATGCTACACGCCCGTGTAGAATACCCGAAGAGCGATGCCGAAAAGGCCAACGATCTCGAAAAGGGAAGCAACAACAAAACGCCCGATGCCAACGCTCAGCCTAGAGATCAACAACCAATCTAGCGCCCTAGTCGACCCTGAGCACGCCGCCATCGCTCTTTTCGAGGCGATCCACGCATCTGGTAGATTCCCAATCAGCGAGGGCGAGCTAAGCATCGCCTTCGTCAACGATGCCGAAATTGCACAAGTGCACTCCGACTTCATGGAAGATCCCAGCCCGACCGATGTGATCACCTTCCCAGCACAGCCCGAGATAGAATCGGCCGGGGAGATCATCGTCTCCGTCGACCACGCTCGGAGCCGAGCCGCCGAATTAGGCCTGCCTTTCAGCCGGGAGCTCAGCCTCTACCTCGTCCACGGTTGGCTGCATCTAGCTGGCTACGACGACCGCAGAGAGAGCGACCGCGCCAAAATGCGCGAGGCCGAACAAAAAGCACTGTTAATCTTAGACGAAGCTGATCGAGCGATTAAGTTTAAAGTTAAGACCTGCGGGTAGCGATAAGTATCCCTAGCGAACCACTAAGCGAATACTTGAGTTGACGCCGCCAATACCAGGAAGCACCTTGACACCGTGCCTGACAAACCTGAACCGAAAGTACCCGTCACCCCACCTGAGCAATGGGTCGATCAGTATGGAGATTATCTTTACGGCTTCGCCATGTCGCGCTTGCGCAATCCCGACGCTGCTAACGACTGCGTACAAGACACCTTTCTAGCCGGCATCAAGGCACTCGAGCGATTCGATGGCAGTCGCGATATCAAATTTTGGCTGCGCGGTATTATGCGCAACAAGATCGTCGATCAGATTCGTAAATCCATCAAAGAAAACAAGGTCGATATCGAGGCGGAAGACGAAGCTCTCCTAGAGAGTTTTTGGTTCAAATATAGTGGCATCGCCACGACAAATCCAGACCCTTGGCAATTTAACCCCCGTAAATCGTATGATAACGGCGAGTTCTGGATCGTGTTCGAGAAATGTATCGCCCAAATCAAAGACCCCGCCCGAGAAGCATTCGTCCTGCGCATACTCGAAGATCAAACAACTGAAGAAGTTTGTAAGGCAATGGACATCACTCCGAATTATTTATGGGTACTCTTACACCGTGCCCGAGAACAACTTAAAATACTACTAGAAACTAGCTGGACTGGAAAAGACGTTAAATAATTCACTCACATATGTTTACCTGTAAACAAGTATCCAATGCACTGTCCAAAGAGGACTACAAAAAGATGCCCCTTTTAAGGCGTTTCTTTCTGCGATTGCATGTAAAACTTTGCGTTTTATGCGGCAAATACAACCGCCAAGTAATGGACTCGCAGGACATGTGCCGTTGCTACAAAGAACACGAAATCACCAACGAAGAGACTTTCGTTCACTACCGTCCCCAGATGGAACCCCTGAAAAAAGATCAGCTCAAAGAGCTAATCGCTTCGCAGTCGAAGTAATCGAAAAAGCGCTGAACTGCATGCATGAAATCTAAACCTGCGGGACTGCTCCGAGTAGCTTGACTGTGTAAGGATGTTGCGGATTACTGTAAATATCTGCTGCACTAGCCTGCTCCACGATTTTGCCCTCTGTCATGACAAGTACATGGTCGCTGATGTGCTCGATCACTGCGAGGTCATGGGCGATGAAGAGATAGGTCAAACCGAGCTCGTCTTGCAAGTCTTGCAGAAGATTTATAATCTGCGCCTGCACAGACACGTCCAGCGCGCTAACAGGCTCGTCGCAAACGATAAAGTCGGGCTCGACCGCGAGTGCACGGGCGATGCCGATGCGCTGTCGCTGACCACCGCTGAACTGGTGCGGGTAGCGCTGCATAAATTCAGCAGTGAGTCCCACTTTTTCAAGTAGTTCTGCCACGCGAGCTTGCTTTTGCGACTTTGACCACTCTTTGAAATGGATATCGAGAGGCTCGGCGATGATACTGTAGATCGTCATCCTGGGGTTAAGCGAGCCAAAGGGATCTTGGAAGATAACCTGGATTTTCTTGCGATAGGCAAAGAAATCACGGCGAGACAATGTGGCCAGATCGCGATCCTCATAGTGAACGGAGCCGGCGGTTATGGGCACAAGACGTGCGATAGCGCGCCCGGTAGTGGTCTTACCGCTGCCGCTTTCACCGACGAGGCCGACAGTCTTGCCACGGTGCACGTCAAAACTGATGCCATCCACGGCTTTGACCACGTCGACAGTTCGTTGGAGAACACCGCCTTTGACGGGGAAGTGAACTTTGAGATCGCGAACGGAGAGCAAAGGTTCGGCTAGGAAAGAATCGGACATATTTATCAGTTACGGTAGACAGGAACTGCTACGCAATACTAGGAGCTAAAAAGTATAAAGCACAGCAGAGCTGGACTTTCAATAGCTTAAGCGCTTACTTAATTAAATCCGCTTATTAAATATACACTTAGCAGCGAGCATATGAAAATGAATATCTCAAATATCGTCCTAGTTCTCGCGTTTGCCTTGACCCTAGCCTGCAGCTCTGATTGTGGTTCGACCCGCTCCGAAAACGCAGTGACCTTAGAGCAAAACAGTCATACTCCTTGGCTACCTTGGTTTTAGTGGAAAGTCTAGCCCTCCTTGCGGTTATTCTTGACCTACATTCCTTAGGCAGCCTGCTAAAATCGGGAATCCAGCCCACTGCTAGCGCTTCGTCAAGTAGCTAAGAAACATCTCCTTGAGCATTGCTATCTCTTTAAAACGGAAAAGATAGAGCAGAACGAAATAGACCACAGCGCCACCCGGCACGCAGACGGCGACGGTGAGTGTGGCACTGAGCTTTTCGCTTAAGTCGAAACCAGCCAAAAATGACCATGCGAAGGCACAAATTAGACCCATGCTGGCACCCGCAATGAGCACCTTAGAGAAAGCTGGAAGCAAAGCGTGAAAACTTATGCCAGGACGCCTCGCCGAGAGCGCTCTCCAAAGTAGCCAGCTCTGTACGAGCGCGGCCAGCACGTTGGCCGCGGCCAGTGCAGCGGCACCCCAGAATTGCATGAGGAGTAGCCCCAAAAACAAATTAATCAACAGACAGTAAAATGCGACTCTAACTGGGGTGCGCATATCCTTACTAGCATGGAGTCCACGGGTAGCAAAGGTCGCCGCTGAATAAAGCGGCAAGCCAATCCCATAGATTGCAAGAAGTGGCACGGTAGCCAGCACATCGGCCTGTTCAAAAGCCCCCCAAAGAAAAAGCAGCTCGATTATCGGCTCCCCGAGCACAAACAACCCAATACCCGCAGGTACAGAAATACCGACCACGAGGCGCAAACCTTGGAGAAAGGCCGCTGAAAAGGCCGTCTCATCATGATTCGAGAGCGCCTTAGCTAAGAGCGGAAAGAATACAGTCGCCACCGCGATAGTAAATACACCAAGAGGTAGCTCCATCAATCGACTTGCTAGATAAAGTACGGACACAGCTGATTCGTCAAGCGAGTGGGCCAAAAGCCGCGAGATGAGTATATTGACCTGCAAAATTGCCGCCC
>CESN01065476.1_pt1 | contig 9913 bp, 9 predicted proteins | sample 531181 | NCBI WGS metagenome assembly CESN01 (sample SAMEA2621990, study PRJEB7988) | marine metagenome | isolation source: saline water (ENVO:00002010), including
GTTTACTTTTTTCTAGATAAATACTAGATGAAATTGTCGCCCTCCTATTTAAAATATATCACGATATAGCATTCGACTTTACACTTTGAACTATCTTTTAATCAAATTAGTTTCTGAATGTAAGAATTATCAGTTTTTCATTTTTTAAAAAGCATGTCAAAATATCACGAAGAAATATTATCTATTTTCGAAGAGACAAACGCCCTACTAAAAGGACATTTTATTCTTCGTTCTGGCATGAGGAGTGGACACTTTTTTCAATGTGCACAAGTCTGTCAATATATGGATAAAGTAACTCGATTGGCATCTATCATGATCGCGGAAATGCCTTTCCGAAATATCAATACTGTTGCTGCACCCGCAATGGGTGGACTGGTAATTGGTCAAGAAGTTGCAAGACAATTGAATGCTCGCTTTGTTTTTCTTGAAAAAATTAATGATAAGCTTGAATTGAGAAGAAATTTCAAGTTGGAAATGGAAGACAAAGTTCTTTTGGTCGAAGATGTCGTTACCAAAGGAGGGAGATTAACCGAAGCTATTAAAATTATAAAAGGCTTAAATTGCAGATTAACGGGTGCTGTCAGCCTAGTCGATCGTTCTACCGAAAACCTAACCCTTACCGTTCCCTACTTTGGATTACTCAAAATGAATTTCCCTACTTATGAACCACAATCTCTTCCAGAAGAATTGGCCAAACTTCCGGCAATTAAACCCGGAAGTTAGTGGCATAAAACTCATGGAATTCGGTACGCATGAAAATAATACTTTCCTCGATACCAAACATAAAACCGATTAATCCCCTTCTTAAGCTGCTTGTTTACTTCTTCGATCGAGGAGACTTGTACTCCATTGATTTCCACAATCACCACCCCCTGCTTGAAAGTCTTTTCTTCTCCAGTGGATCTTGTGACCACCAAACCACGTACAGAACTTGGTAGCCCATATTCATTTCTTACTGAAGACGATAAGCTTCTAAGTGTAATTCCGGGAATAAGAAGTTCAGTGCTGTTTCCTAGTAGATCCAAAGTTACCCTTAATGTAATCTCATCTTTGCCCCTTCGAATAACTATGGGTAACTTTGTTCCAGGTTCCGTTTGAGAGATAGCTAACCTAGACTGATTCACCGAAGAAACTAAAGTTTTTCCGACTTTAATGATTACATCTCCGGCTTGAAAACCCGCGATATCAGCAGCACTTTGCGGAACCACCTTTCCAACCATTGCTCCGTCCAAGTTCTCAGACTCAGTAAGTTCGACTCCCAAAAATCCACGTCTTATTGAACCTGCTTTGACAAAATCAGTGAGTACCTTTCGCACCATATTCACGGGAATTGCTAGACCTATTCCAATGCTTGCTCCCGTTTGCGAAATAATTGCGGTATTGATACCGACTAAACGACCCTTGGTATCCAGCAACGCACCCCCTGAATTTCCTTGGTTGATTGATGCATCGGTTTGAATGAAGTTTTCATAAGCTCCACGCTGTCCACGAAACACATCTAACTCCGTTCTCCTTGTTGCGGAAACAATTCCCATGGTAACGGTAAGCCCGATCCCAAGTGGGTTGCCCGCCGCAAAAACAACATCTCCAACCTGTAAAAGATCACTGTCTGCAAGGACAACAAAAGGTAAGGGCTCTTCAGTATTTATCTTCAACACCGCAACATCCGTAGATCGATCAAAACCTATAATTTCTGCTTTAAATTCTTTCTTATTTGCCAATTGCACCAGAACTTCTTCTACCGGTCTACCCGATCTCTGATCCGTAATCACATGAGCATTAGTAATCACATGACCTTCAGAGGTTACCAAAACTCCAGACCCTATGCCTGAAGGAACTTTTTCCATAACGGGTTCATCTATTTCTGGAAGCCCGTAATACCGGCGTAGGAAGTTCTCAAGTGGATTAGATGAACCTGAATATCTTAACGGGACAAACTGTTGAGTGGTAACAGAAACAACAGCTGGAGTTGAATCCTTTAAGATCGAAGCGTAGCTATGTTTTGCTATGCCTTGATCTCTGGGTAAATCTGATCCATCTATTTTTAGGTTCAAGGTTTCAGCACCTAGCAGAAAAGGAAAACAGAAAAGAGATAGAAGAATTTTATTCACATTTAACAAGCGATTGTGTGCTTAGGATTTGTTTAAATAAAGATTTTTGAAAACCTTTATTCTAGAATCCCTTAACTTCGAAAAGGGTGGATATGCTGTTATCGGTATGTGTACGCTTGATCGCTTCACCTAGTAGAGGAGCAACACTAAGCTGTCGAATCGGAAGATCTTCAGTATCCATGTATACACTGTTTGTGGTAATTAATTCATCTAAATTACCATTCCTAAGTCTATCTTTCCCAGTCTGATTTAAGACACAATGACTGACAAGTGCACTTACTTTTTGGGCTCCGCGCTCTTTCAATAATTTTGCTGCAGCGGTCAAAGTTCCGGCAGTTTCCGTCATGTCATCAACAAGAAGAATTTCTCTGCCTTCAACTTCTCCAACAAGATTCATCGCTTCCACGGTACTTGCACCGGTTCTTCTTTTGGCAACAAAACCCAATGGACAGCCAAGTACTTCAGAATAAGCATTTGCCATTTTCATTCCACCAACATCAGGTGAGAAGATGGTCAAATTACTGACATCCTTTGACTTTAATTCGTCAAAGAAAACGGGTGACGCATAAAGATGGTCAACAGGTATATCGAAGAAACCTTGGATTTGTTGAGCGTGAAGATCCATGGTCAACACCCGATTAACCCCAGCTGCTACTAATAGGTTGGCAACCAGCTTTGAAGTAATTGGAACACGGGGTTGATCTTTTCTGTCCTGCCTAGCATAGCCAAAGAATGGAAGCACTGCCGTAACTCTTGCAGCTGATGCCCTTTTTGCAGCATCAATCATAATAAGCAATTCCATGACATTATGATTTGCAGGCGAGGAAGTTGACTGAACTAAAAAAACATCGGTCCCACGTATGTTTTCATTAAAACGAACAAAGCTTTCACTATCTGGAAATGAAGTGACTAAAGCATCTCCAAGAGAAGCTCCAAGGTAGCTACAAATTTCTTGAGCTAGAGGTAGGTTCGACTTACCGCTGAAAATTTTAAGTCCTGTTCCGTTTTGCATAAAAATGACCTACTTGTTGCCTTCTATTTGAGCAAACCTATTAAATAAATCCGGAAGTTTTCTTTGTAAAATGGCAATTCTTTGGGCTAATTGGACAGGTAGTGCTGGGTTGCCTTTAAGAAAAGCTCCAGCCTCGACATCTTTTGTAATGCCTGCCTGTCCAGCTATTTTTGCCCCTTTCCCAATGGTTATGTGGCCAGCAAAACCTGCTTGTCCGCCAACCACCACTTGATCCTCGATTTTTACGCTACCTGCAATTCCCACTTGGGCTACTATGAGACAATCTTTACCTACCTGTACATTGTGTCCAACTTGAACAAGGTTATCAATTTTGGTGCCTGTTCCTATTCTACTTTCATCAAACCGAGCTCGATCAATGCAAGTATTTGCACCGATTTCAACCTTGTCTTCAATAACTACTATTCCTAGGTGAGGAGTCTTTAAATTTTCACCTTTAACCTGGTCAAAACCATACCCTTCGGAGCCAAGAACAACCCCTGCATTTAAAATAACTTGGTTTCCTACCTTGCATCTGGTCAATACCTTGACACCAGGGTGTAATTTACTGTCATTTCCAATCCTTGCACCATCTCCAATATGACAATGAGATAGGATTTGTGTATTAGACCCGATAAAAGCATTGGAGCCAATAAAACAGAATGGCCCAATGGATGCGGTTGAATCAACTACTGCAGTTTCATCAACAAATGCCGTAGGGTGAATACCGGACTTAGGAGAAGGCAATATCTTATCTTCAATAAATTTACAAATGACTGCTAATGCATGAGAAGGATCTTCCATTCGTAAATGGATCTGATTTTCTCCGGGTTGACCTTCAAAATCAATGGGCAATATCAGGAAGGAAGCCTTACAAGTTCTAACTTGCAATTTATATTTTAAATTACCCAGGAAAGAAAGATCACCTTCTGTGGCATTTTCCAGCGATGCTATACCGGTCAAGTAATCATAGTTACATTCACCTTGGGTCAAGGCATGTGGAAATAACCCCAAAATGTCACTCAGTTTAAGTTTAAATTTCACAATTCAGACTTAACTGAAAGGGTAGTTTCAGTTACTTCTTTGCCCCTGCGTTAAGGGTAACTATTACATCCTTGGTGATATCAAGCTTTTCAGAAAAGTAAAAAACACCAAGTTGAGTTTCAGAAGCATTTACGACAAGATCCACACCCTTAGCGGTTGAGACCTTTTTTACGGCGTCTCGTATATCATCTAAGTGTTCGACCAGCAGGTTTCTTTGCCTTTGGGCGATTGTCGCTTTTGCTCTTTTATCGTAAGCAACCATATCTTCCTGCTTTTCTTTAGCTTTTTTTAGCTTTTCTTGGTATTTGGTTTTTAAGTCGGAGCTTTCAATATTTGGATTTCGAAGTTTTTCTTCCATTTCTTTCAATTCCTTGACAATTTTTTCTAATTCATCCTTGAAAATCTCTAGTTCTTCTACAGCGATTTTCTTTGAACGGTCTAGGCGCTCGCGTGCATCTTTAACTTTCTGGTATCCATCAAAAGTCTTTTGCACATCCACAACTGCAATCTTCTGAGCGTTAAGAAATGATCCAACTAGGAATAAAAAAGCTGGAATGATGATTTTTGATATGTTCATAAAAATTAATTTCTTAGCAATATATTTAGAAACGAGTTCCTCCAGAAAAATGGAATTGAGGAGAACCTCCGCTATCACTAGGGTCGCTAATTGGAAATCCTAGGTCAAGTCGTAATGGCATGCCCATTACCATAATACGAATGCCTAAACCCCAATTATCATGCCATCCTTCATTGCCATCTCCAGGCAAGAATTTAAAGTCATCGGTTCTCAGAAATCCTCCATCATAGAAAAAGGCGAAGCGGAGCGGGTCTGCGATTTTAAAAGTATATTCAAGTCCGGCATAAGAATATGAATTTCCACCCATGGGCTCACCTGTATCTTGGGGGCCTGCATCTCTGTAATCCCAACCTCTCAGATTGTAAGGACCCCCTAAAAAGAACTTATCGAAAAAAGGAACATCAGCATCTTCACCGTTGAACCTGCCAAGGGTACCCACTCTCGCCATAATCGTGAGCACCTGATCCATAGGATCGAAAGTTCTCATAAATCGGGCACCCTGAAATTCCAACCTTCCATAATCCGCATCACCTCCGAAAATTCCCCCAGCAAATTCTTTCCTGAGGGTGAAAATACTACCATCGCTTGGAAAAAGAATGCTATCTCTAGTATCTCTGCTCAAAGTCAGGCCAACCTTAGATATACTAAGGTCAACAGGGGTTATAAAGGGCGGAGCACTTGTACTAACATCATTTATTTCAACATCCTCAAAACGATAAAACAACCTTCCTTCCACGAGTTCGAATATTCTCTTTCGGAAATATACTTCAAAGCCTGCCCGCATCTCGTCATAATAAGAACTGTAGTAGTCAGATTTCTCCCTAAATATTTCAAAGCCTGCAGCTAATCTACGATTAAAAAACCAAGGCTCTTCCAAAGCTAATCGTACTTCATTACTACGAGAACCTAATTTCAACCTCAGCCGGAATTTTTGCCCGTCTCCTTGAAGAGGGTGGGGAGTTCTCCATCTCATTATATCAAAATTTCCTTGTCGGAATTCTGCAAACATCATGGCTTTTTCAAGGGTACTAAAACCTACCCCAAATGAAATGTGGCCCGTTCTTCCCTCTTTCACATCCACGACCAGATTTCTGCGACTATTTTTTAGCTCTGGATCAGAAGAACTTATTGGTTCGTCGTCTAAATCAACTTTTTCAAAAAAGCGAGTATTCTTGAGCCTGAACTCGCTTGTTTCCATTCTCACAAGGTCAAAGGTTTCTCCTGGTGCTAGAGCAAGCTCCCGGATAATTGCGATTGTTTTAGTCTTCTCATTACCACGAACTTGAATGCTATTAACATTGAATTTATTGTTTTCGGTAATTTCAAATTTTAAATCAATTTGATTGGTTTCAAGATTCGGGGTTCTAACCGAACGAATTCGAACATCCAGATATCCCTTCTCTCCGTATTTACGGCGCAACCTAGAAATTTCTGAACTAAGCATAGCAGGGGAATAGGGCTCACCTTTCTTGATCTCGAATCGATTATCCCTTTCGCCAGAGGAATCTTCCATAAGGAAATCTAAACCCAATACTACATTACCTACAATTTGATAGTCCCCAAAAAAAGAGCGATCTCCTTCATCAATTTTAATAATCAAATCTAGGTTACTTTTCCCGTTTGGCTTAATTTCTAATCCACTCTGCTCGATAGCAACATCCAAAAATCCTTCATTTCTATAAATTGTTTTAAGCTTATTTAGGTCTTCTTCTAATATACTCGGACGATAACGGGATCTTTTGGACCAGAATCTCCAAAATCTCCAGGGTGCTGTTTCCATTTCCTTGAGAAGTTTTTTGGCCGGAAGCATTTCATTACCGGAAAACTCGATCTTTTTAATCTTACGCTTTTCGTTTTCTACAATTTTAAAGATTACATCTACTCCAACATTATTACTTACCTTCTTAATCTCGCTAGAGGTGGAGGCATTCCAATAACCTTTCTCCAAATAGAGCTCTTCAATGGCAACTTGATCTGCCTTGAAAGTTGAATCATCAAACAAGTCTCCCACACTTAAGGTTATGGTCTTTTCTAGTTTTTTATCGGAAATTTTAACATTTCCCATAAACGAAATTTTTCGGACTCTTGGTTTAGCCCTAACTTTAAAAATGAGTGCTACCCCTTTTTCAGATGATTTATCAGGATCGTAGAAAACTTTAACATCATCTACCGAGCCAGTAGCAATTAGGTTGCGTATAGATTTATCAATCGATGTTGGGTCATAAACCATTCCTTCTTCAACCTGTAGGTTTTGTAATAAAAAAGACTTACCCAAAGTATTTGGACCTTCCAAAGTAATTTCAATCGAGGTTATTTTTTTTCCAGCTGGAACCACCTGAGCCCATAAAAGAGCAATGCAGGAAAAAAGCATTATCAGCGGGAATATCGGTCGTAATCTATGGATCATTTCGTTTAATTTAGTCTTGGCTCTCTTTCAAGAACCTCAAACCTCGTAAATTTTCTACGAAATGCGAGATTAATTCTACCAGTCGGTCCGTTTCTCTGCTTCGCTAACAAAAGAGAAATAGGTTCATAATCCTCATCGGAATTAACGGCATCTTGGTCTTGGTCAACCTCTCGGATGTCTTCTCCTTTTCTTTGTTTTCCCAGGAGCATGACAATGTCGGCATCTTGTTCGATAGACCCAGACTCTCTAAGATCAGAAAGCCTGGGATCTCTTCTCTCTTTTTCAGAATCACGATTTAGTTGACTTAGAACAATGACTGGCACATCAAGTTCTTTAGCCATAGCCTTAAGTCCTCTCGAAATTTCGGAGATTTGGTTTTCACGAGACTGAGCTCGAGCATCACCAGAAATAAGTTGAAGATAATCAATAACAATCAAATGAATTTTCTTTCTTGTTTTTAATCGCCTCGCTTTGGCACGAATCTGATTTATACTAAGACCACTGGTGTCATCTACCCACAAAGAAGCCTTCTGAAATTCTCTACTTATGGCATTAAGAGTTTCTGCATCTCTTTTAGGGACAAAGCCACGCCGTAGGTCGTTCATATTTACCTTCGCCCTGCCACATATCATTCTCATTGCCAGAGAAGTTGCACTCATTTCCAGACTGAAAACCAAGATATTCTTGGGATCAGCTTCATATTTTGGTGCAAAAGCAACATTTTCCACAATATTCATGGCTAAGCTAGTCTTTCCCACGGAAGGCCGAGCTGCAATTACGATCATCTCTGCCGGTTTAAATCCATTTGTAAGTTGATCCAAATCCTTGTAACCCGAACGCAACCCATCCATTTCTTCATGTGAAAGCATTCTTTGAATTTGCTCCATGGCATGCTGGATGGGCTCACGAAAAGGAACGGATGTTCGAACATTTTGCTCATCTCCCAAGGAGCAAACTCTTTGCTCCATACTAGCCAGAAAATCATCGATATCTCCTTGAACTTGATTCGCTCCGTCTATAATTTCGAAACCCACATAGATACACTTTCTTAACACTGCTTTTTCTTTTACAAGATCCAGCCAATAGGGAGCATGTGCCGTAGTGTCTATCCTAGAAGACAATTCAAATAAGGCATCTTTCCCGCCAATTTTCTCCAAGGTATTGGAGGCGGAGAGCTTTTCCGCAATTAGAATTTCATCTGCCTCCTTATTTTCATGATGGAGTTGAAGGAGGGCATCGAAAATAAGTTGATGGTTGTGAAAGTAAAAGTGATCAGGGCTTACAGCCTGCTCGATACACCTAGCAATAACCTCACCTGAGCCATCTAGTATACATGCCGCAAGCAAGCCTTGTTCTGCATCTACATTACTGGGCAGAGTTTTGCCATCTAATTTTGCGGATGTAACAGAATCCTCAGATTCTTTTTTGAAAGCTGGTTGGTTTTCGTTTTGGACAAGAGAAGGAGATGATGGCATTCGAATAGTTCTTCTCTTCAATGAATATAATTATTCAGCTTCCTCAATAGGGTTTTCTGATACAACTTCTAATTTAATTTCTACAGAAACTTCCTTATTAAGTGAAATACTTACAGGTATTTGACCCAATTCCTTCACAGGTTTGAATTTTGTAAAATGTCTTTTGTCTAGCTTAAAACCTTTTTCTTCGAGTTTTTCGAGTATTTGATTCGCGGTTACGGAACCAAATAATTTGCCTCCTGCCCCTGTTTTGACCGCAACTGCGATTGTAGTGTCTGCAAGTTTATTTGCAATCTCTTGAGCCTTCTGTAAGTCTTCTGATTCCCTGGCGGCTCTTGACACTTTAAGGGCATCTAGCCTCTTTTTGTTAGCGTGGTTTAATGGAACCGCTTTGCCGCGAGGCAGAAGGAAATTGCGTGAAAATCCGGGGCGGACTTTCACTACATCTCCTTCGGAACCGAGGTTATCAATGTGTTCAACTAACAATACTTCTATTTGTGGCATTTTTCTAAGGGGTAAAGTTAAAAAGGGACATCTTCATCTAGTTCCGGATCCGCTACCCTGGAATCGGCTATTGATTTCTCTTTTAGTGGACTCTCTTGAGCAGAAATTTTGTCACCAGATGGACCAGCTTTCGAGCTGGTTGCTTCTTGTCGTGAATCAACAAATTCGAAATTGTCTAAAACGACTCGAATGGCGCTTCTTTTTTCGCCCTCTTTGGTCTCCCATTGATCGAGTTTAAGCCTACCTTCAACAAAAATGGCTCGCCCTTTTGTAAAGAAACGTCCGACTGCTTCAGCCCTGGGGCCAAAACACTCAACATCTACAAAAGTCGTTTCATCTTTGCGATTTCCTTCAGCATCTTTGTAAGAACGATTAAGTGCCAGACCAAAATTACATACCGGTCGGCCATTGGTCATCATTCGAACATCGGGATCGCGAGTCAAATTTCCAATTAAAAGAACTTTATTAAGGGAGGCCATGAGATAAAAAATTGAAGATCTATTACAAACATTCGATCAGTACACGATCAACCTTTTTTTCAAGTTTTAACTTTTGCTTGATTGTTTCAGGCGTTGAAGGAAGACCAGTAATTTCAAATTGAAGATAAGTCGCATTTGATAACCCCTTTTTTTGGGGGTATGCGAAGTCATGATTTCCTTGATTTTCTATCTTTATTACTTCTCCATCCGAATCGCTTATAATTTCACTAAGTTTAGGAATCATTTCATCGGAAGTACCATCTGAACCTCGTGGATCAAAGACGATAGTAGCAAGATAATTTTTTTT
>CESN01019504.1_pt1 | contig 9908 bp, 7 predicted proteins | sample 531181 | NCBI WGS metagenome assembly CESN01 (sample SAMEA2621990, study PRJEB7988) | marine metagenome | isolation source: saline water (ENVO:00002010), including
AAAAATTTTATATTTTTTATTGAATGGTTTTCTCTATTTAATTGATCGATTGCATTACTCATAAGATTTGCACTAATTGGACAGATATCTGGACAATGTGTAAATCCAAAAAAGAATACTTTACTGTATCCATTATAAGTTCTTTCACTTACATTTTCTCCAAAGTGGTCAACTGCTGTAAATTTTAAATCAATATTGTTTGATGGCTCTGAAGTATTATCTTTTAATAATTCTGAAACCGCCCAACCTGCGACAACTGCCAATATGGTCATTGAAAGAAATAAAAATTGGTTAGCTCTATTTTTTGAAAACATTATTCCATTTTTTCAAGTCTAGAACTAAATGGTAATGGGACAACTTCAACTTCTCGTTTCTCTCCATCATGATCAATTTGATATATTTCTTCTGAATTAATTAAATTAATTTCAATAAATCCTAAAGCAATGTTACATCCAAAGTTAGGGCTATAAATACAACTGGTTACAAAACCTATTTTCTCATAATTTTTATCAAGCAGTGGAATTCTTGCCATGTTATATCCAATTTTCTTTCCTGAAATTTTGAAACCGGTGAATTGTTTTTTAATACCTTCTTCTCTTATTTTTAATAAAGCTTCTTTTCCAACAAATTCTGCTTCTTGATCAAGATCATAAAATTTAGGCAAATTAAGCTCAAGTGGATTTTCAGCCAATGAAGTATCCCCTTGGTGAGATATCATGCCAGCTTCAATTCTATCTATTTGGTTTGGACAACTAGGAACAATTTTGAATTCTTTTCCAGCTTCCATTAGAGCATTCCACAAGGCTGGGCCATCCACTTCTTTTGTGATATAAATTTCATAACCAAACTGATTACTCCAACCACTACGTGCAATAACAATATCTAATCCAAACAAATTGGTTTCAATAAATTGATAATATTTTAGTCCCATGATCGCTGGATCGTCATTTGTCGCTTTTCTAATAAGCTCCTTAGAACGTGGGCCCTGAAGTGAAAGTGGGCAGGCTTCAGGCTCTGAAATTCTTACATTAAATTTTCCTGATAATGCTACACCTTTACACCACAGTATTGCATCTGAGTCTGCAATACTCAGCCAAAACTTATTTTCACTAAATTTTAATATTAATGGATCATTTATTATTCCCCCATTTTCATCTGTCATGAATGCGTAGCGACAGAAACCATCTTTAAATGTAGATAAATTTCTGGGTGTCATGTATTGAACAAACTTAGCAGCGTCTTCACCAACAATTTCAATTTGTCGTTCTGCTGCAACATCCCATAATGTGACGTCATTTATTAATGATTGATACTCCTGTTCTGGAGTAGTATAGCCAACAGGCATTGTCATACGATTATAAGTTGTGAAATTAGTTGCCCCGTATTTTATTGTCTCCTCAAAGAAAGGTGACTTTCTTATTCTTGGTGTGTATATTATACCTTTTGACATTTTATTCTCCTAAATGATCAAACTTTATAGACTAAAAAGTAATATAAAGTAAATCCTTTTAATAAGTTTCTACTTACTAATATGAATATTAAATGCTAAAGAATATTTATGAGTGATCGCTATAAAAATTTAATGAGACGAATTAAAGGTGGAGAAAATATTGTTCTTGATGGAGCTACTGGTTCTGAGCTTGAAAACCGAGGAGTTAAAATGGATGCTTCTTGGTGTGCTACTGCCTCCCTTGAAAGCGAAACATTAAAACAAATACATAAGGATTATATCGAAGCTGGAGCGGATATTATAACCACAAATACTTATGCGTCTAATAGGATGATTTTGGAAGTTGCAGGTGTTGATGATCAATTTAAAGAAATAAATTTAGCCGCAATTAACGCTGCTTTAAAAGCTAGAGAAGAGTGCGGAAGAGACGATGTTCTGGTAGCAGGATCTTTATCTCACCAAATACCATATGAGGATGCTTTTAGATCACAAGAAGAAAAAGATAAATATATTAAGAAACTTACACCTGAATATTTTAAGAAATCTTTTGATGAGCTTGCATTTTTTCTAGCCGAAAATGGTTGTGATTTTATTTTATTAGAGCTTATGTATCGACCAGATAGAATTGATATAATTTTTGACTCAGCAAGTAAAGTAGGTCTGCCTGTGTGGGCTGGATTCTCTTCTAGAAATAAAGATGGCTTAATAGCCCTTACTACCGACTATGAATATAGTTTTAAAAAAATGATAAGCAATGTGAAGCATCATAAACTAGATGCAGTTGGTATTATGCATTGTGATATTGAAGTAATAGAAAATAGTATTAGTGAGCTTAAAGAAGTATATGATCTTCCAATAATGGCTTACCCTGAAGTAGCTGTGTTTAATTTTCCAAACTACGATATGAGTAATGTAATTTCTCCTGACGATTACTTAAAAGAAGCAAGAAAATGGAGAGATGCAGGCGCTCAAATTATAGGCGGATGCTGTGGTACAACAGTTGAACATATAAAAATACTTAATAATTTATAATTAAGTATTTATAGGTTTAGAAATTTTTGCAAAGATAATCTCTGTTAACCCAGCAAGTATAATAAATGAACTTCCGAGTGCTTCACGCCAACCAAAAATCTCGTCAGTTAATAACGCAGCACTAAATGAGCCAACAACTAGTTCGAAAAGTATGATTATTGAAAATAGGCTTGCTCCTATCCTGCTTGGTGCACCTAATATGACAATATTGGTAGGAATATGAAATAAAAGTGTAATTAAAATTAGCCACGGCATCATAGAAACCCATGAGTCAAGAGATGGAGCATGACCAAGATAATCTCTCATGAAAAATGATTGGATCAGGGTAAATAGACTTCCATAAAAGAAGAATGAAAATAAAATAGGAAATATTCCATCTGGTTTCTTAACTTCCATTCTTACAGCTGAAGCGGCAATAAAGATACCGCCGAGGAGAGCAATCCAGTCTCCTGCATTGTGAGGAATTGGAATTACTGCGTCTTGTCCAAATACAATCCATACACCAGAAAGAGCGAGTACCAAAGTTAAGTATCTATAGTAACGCGGCATATGTCTAAGAAAAATAACTTCAAAAAGTGTTGTCCATACTGGTGTAATGTAAAAAAGTATCAGAGCTCTAACGACATCAGTAAGTAAAAAGCTATTTGCATAACATGCAATACCAGCACCAAAAAGTAGTCCTATAATTGGATATTCTAGGCCGAATGATTGCCCTTTATATTTTCGCCACAATGAAACAGGTAATAATATTAAAAATGGAATGAACATCTGAGATATTGTAGCCCATCCACCGGTTAGTCCGCCTGACTCTAATGCTCTTTGAGGGATCCAAAATAATCCCCACATTCCAGCTGCAATCAGAAGTGCGAAACTAATGGAGTAATGATATTGATGTCTCATTTATTAAAAAACTTAAAAAAAAAGACCCTGCTAAAATGTAACAGGGTCTTTTTTTTACTTTAGATAATCAGACAGATTATGGAAGCCATGTGCTCCATTTATCTTCATTATTATCTTTCCATTCTTGAACAACTTCAACGATATCTCTACCGTTTTTATCAATTTCATTGATCATTGCAGCTTGATCAGCATTATCTAAGTTCATTTTCTTAAAAAAGCCTTTTGCTGATGCCATTTCAGGCTTAGCAAAAACTGCTGGATTCATGTAATTGATAGTATAGTCCTTAGCCCAACCAGTTGCTGGCCATTTGTCAGGTCCACAAACAGTAAAGTTATTTGCTTCATTGAATGTCTCGCAAGGTACATTTGGTGGAAGATTCACTGGAACCATTTCGTATGCTCCCTGGAACCAATGCGGCGTAAAGAAGTAAAGCAAAAATGCTTCGCCTCTCTCATAAGCAGCTGACGCCTCTGCCAGAGCAGCAACTTCAGTACCTAGCTCATCTGCAACAAAGTCAATTCCTAGTAAATCTAATCTTTTTTGATCATGACAGTTCCAACCTGGTACAGGACAACCTATTAATCTACCTTTATCTCCAGTTTCAGCAGTTGCAAATTGATCTTTATAGTCATTAAGATCTTCCCAGCCTTTAAATCCTGGGTTTGCATCTACAAAATATTTCGGAACAAAATAGTCAGATGATCCAATAATTCCAGTAGTATAAACCTCAACTGATCCATCTCCATTATAGTCATCTTTGACAACTTCTCCGTTATAAATAAGTTTTTGGTTTACCATGACTTCGTCAGCTTCTGCGTAACTTGGCCAACTTTCACATGCGAATTGGATGTCACTACCATCTGCAACTGCTTCCCATAATCCTGTTCCTGATGGAAATACAATTGAGTCAATCTTGTAACCTAATTCTTGTTCTAAAATTTGTTCTGCAACCTCACATGTTACCATTCCACCTGTCCAGTCTGCAACAGCTCGTGTTAGTCTGTCGGCGCTAGCCTGACTAAAACTCACTATGACCATAAAAAATGAAAGAAGCGAAGCTACAATAGCATTCTTAATAAATTTCATTTATTTCCCCTTTAGTATGTTTCTTTTATTTATAAGTTTGATAGTATTTTAGGCAGAAAAAGTTGTTTTAGTAAACAGGTTTATGCGTATATCTTAAATAAAGTAATTAGTAAAAATAACTAATTATTATCAGGATAAACCCAGTGCATCTCTTTGTTTTTTAGTCCAGGCTAGACTAATTCGATCCAAAATCATTGCTAAAAGACATATCGCAATTCCTGCAGCTAACGCTCTACCGGTATCGGATCTAGCAAGTCCATTAAATACTTCCCTTCCAAGTCCCTTGCCTCCTATTAGAGGTGTTACAATTTGCATTGCAAATGCCATCATTACGGTTTGATTAAAGCCCATCACAAGACTTGGGGTAGCTAATGGAAACTTAATCTTATTAAGTGTTTGAAATGTACTTCCTCCAAATGATTTAGAAACCTCAGAGTAAGTAGAAGAGACCTGCGACAAGCCTAGAACAGTTAGCCTAATTATAGGTGGAATTGAGTATACTATTGTAGCAATTAATGCAGCAAAAGCGCCGCCGCCGAAGAACATCAAGACAGGTATAAGATAACAAAAGTATGGCAGCGTTTGCATAGCATCTAATATAACTTCATTGATACTTTGAAACCTTTTGCTATAAGACGCTAAAACACCAATAGGAACTCCAATTACAAAGCAAAGAAGAACTGAAATTAACACTGACGACAATGTTATCATTGCCTCAGTCCAAATGTTACAAGCTCCGATAAAAAATAATAGTAGTGCTGTGATTATTGCAAATCGTAAACCAACAGAAATCCAGCTCAGTATTACCAATGCCAGTGTGGTGTACCACCATGGCAAAAATGTTAAATATAAATCGAGAGGTTTTAAAAGATAAATAACAACAAAAGCCTTTATACCTTTAGTTATTGATATGAAAGTTGGATTTACTGTAAGGCTATTAACGCCGTTCGAGATTGGCTCTCTGAGTGAAACATGCCAGCTTTCTGGAAATGCGCCAATACTTGCAACAGAACTATCGTAAATACTTATTCCATATAAAATTAGTATGCCGGTAAAGAAAAAATAGTGATTTAAGATAAATCGACCTACTAATTCTCCCATATCCTTACTAAAAATAGAAATAAATAAGTTTATAAATGAAGCTACAGCCCTAAAAAAACTAGAAAAGATTAACACAAAGCAAAAATGAATATATCCAAGAGGCCTCTCAATTATTCTCGCGATAGGATAAATTTCCCAATTTTGAGGTAATAAATAAAATCTTTGGGAGTCCGCGGGCAATGTTGTTTTTTCCTTACTTAAAGCTTTGCCAAAACGATCGAACATAATGGCCATAAGCAATACACATAAGCCTCCTTCCATCGCCCATCCTACATCTAACTTTCTTATCGCTACCCATATCTCTGAGCCTAGTCCCTGTGCGCCTATGAAAGTTGCTAAAACAACTAAAGCTAAGGCCATCATTATTGTTTGATTTACTCCCATCATAATGCTTGGCAGCGCTAATGGAACTTGCACTTTGAATAATGTTTGTAATTTATTAGATCCAAATGCTGTTGCAGTTTCAATAGTTTCATTGGGCACTTGACGAATTCCAAGGTTTGTTAAACGAATAATTGGTGGCATTGAATATATCATCGTTGCCAATATTGCCGGGGCTCCTCCAATACCAAAAAAGAACATTGCCGGTATAAGATATACAAATGCAGGCATTACTTGCATGGTATCAAGTACTGGTTTCATCCCCCTTTCAAATCGGTCGCTTAAACCACAGAATACTCCTAAAATCACTCCAACAATTACTGATAAGAATACTGATAAACCCATCAATGCCAGAGTTTCCATTGAGGAGTCCCACAAGTCAACTGCACCCCAAAATAAAACTCCAAACAACACTAATAATGCGAGTCTCAAACCTCCAAACGCAACAGATGGAATTACAAGTAAAGCTACTATAAATAACCATGAAGAATCTAAAAGAAAATCTTCAAGGGCGTAATAGCTAGCCTTAATATAACTTGCAATTAATTTAGTAATCCAGCGATAGTGTTCTTTCAAGTAGTCTTCGCCATGATTTACCCAGGCAGTGAAAGTAAAAGAGTCTGTAATAAATACTGGAAACTTAGTTACACTATCTCCATTGAAAACAAAAATAAATGAAATAACCAGTGCAACGAAAATCGATATACGAGTTAAAAGTTTGTTTTCGCTAAAATTGTAGTTGGAATTGCTGATATTGCTTAAAAATGCCAAAATATACACCCTTAATAATTCGTAAGTATCTAAAAACTATTAAATTGTTGAAACAAAGTCATCATGTATTATCCTCAAATCATGGAAAATAACCAGAAAATAGTTTGTTCTAATATTTGGAAGGTATTCGGTCCAAATGAAAAAAAGATTCTTCAAAATCTGGATACTTCCCTATCTAGAGCAGAGGTTCAGGAAAAAACTGGGCATGTTGTAGCTGTAAAAGATGTAAGTTTCTCTGTCCAAAAAGGTGAAACATTTGTTGTTATGGGTCTATCTGGAAGTGGAAAATCAACTCTTGTCAGATGTTTATCAAGACTAATTGAGCCAACGTCAGGTGAAGTGAAAATTGATAATGAAGATGTTATCAGCATGAGCAATAAAGACCTAACCGATCTTAGAAGAAACCGAATGAGCATGGTATTTCAACATTTTGGTCTTTTCCCTCATCGAAGGGTGATAGAAAATATTGGCTATGGTCTTGAAATTAGAGGAGTTGGCAGCAAAGAAAAATTAGACAAATCTATGGAGTCACTAAAGCTAGTAGGTTTAGATGGCTGGGACCAACATTATCCAAGGGAGTTATCTGGTGGTATGCAACAAAGAGTGGGGCTTGCCCGAGCACTTGCAGTTGATCCAGAAATATTAATATTCGATGAACCCTTTTCAGCTTTAGATCCATTGATTAGAAGAGAAATGCAAGATGAGTTACTAAGTATTCAAAAGATGGTTCAGAAAACCATGGTTTTTATAACTCATGATTTCTTAGAAGCAATAAAGATGGGTGATCATATCGCAATTATGAAGGACGGGGAGATTTCGCAAGTAGGAACTCCTGAAGAAATTGTTGCAAATCCAATTGATCAATATGTCAAAGATTTTACTGAAGATGTTCCAAAATATAAAGTACTCAGCGCGGGCAAGTGCGCAAGGAAAGTCTGCTCTGATGAGTCGAAGAATTTATTTTCTAAAGGAGATCAATGTATAAAAAGTGATGTCAAAATAGATACGTTAATTAAACAAATTGCTGACACTGATAAAAAATATCCTGTGATTGATGCTATTTCGGGAGAGCTAGTTGGTGAGATCGACAGGTCAATTGTTTTAAAGTCGATGACATCAAATTAGATAATTTTTTTCACACTCTCTAATTCACTAGAAAGTTTTCTATCCCTCCATATGACTATAAAACCTGCTATAACTATTCCAATAACTCCAGGAAATAATTGATCAAGAGGCGCTTCACTAAAAAAGATCCATCCTAAGATAAATGAAGATGGTATTCCTAGGTACTCGAATGCAGCTAATTTACTTGGCTGAACCATTCTATAAGCGTATATGAAAAGAACAGTTGCAGTTCCTCCAAAAATTCCAATCATTATCATTAATGTCCAGTGATAAGTGCTTTGTATGGGGACATAATCTGTAACAAAAATCATAAGCAGCCCTGATCCAACTAAAGAAGATATAAGAGTATAAAATTCAATTTTCGCAGGCGGATGTTGAACGGGAATAAATCTTAAAATAATCATGTAAAATGCCCAGATTAAAGCAGTCAGTATTGGGTAAATTGAATAATATGAAAATATTTCATTTGTTGGTCTCATAATCATAACTACTCCTATAAATCCTATAATTACAGCCGACCATCTGTAGATGCCTATCTTTTGTTTTAACAACAAAATTGATAAAATGATTATAAAGAATGGTGAAGAAAACGTTAATGTTGAAGCAGTTGCAAAATCCATATTTATTATAGCTATATAATAAGTAATGTTCAAAAATAAAAATGAGATCCCTCTTACAAAGCATAAAAACAAAAATTTGATGTTTAAATCTTTAAATGCAGTTTGATGTCCTTGACTAAGAAAAAAAAATAATACTATTGGTATAACTGCAAAAAAATTTCTAAAAACAGTTAACTGAGGGGTTGAATACAAAGTTCCCAGGGATTTAATAATAACCCCGTATAGGTCTACAAAAATTATTCCAAATAACATTATAATTATTGCTGAATAAAGTTTATTACTTATCAATTTTGAAATTTTATGTTGCATATAGATCTTTCATATAAGTTTGTCTTAACAACTTGAATATAAATGCTAACATAAAATCTATTTTTAAATCTCATTATTTATAATGTTTAATTTTGATATTGATGAAATTTTAGCTCCTCAGGACTGGGGTTTTCCTGTACCAATAAGCTATGGGCCAGGTAGGCTGCCTGAGATTTCAGAATTTTGTAAAAACAAAAATATTATAAACCCTTTAATTGTTACAGATAGTGGAAGTATTGAATTGCCTTTTATGCACAAGCTAAAAGAAATACTTTCAGACTCGAGCATAAAATTTCAGATTTATTCTGAAATTTCACCTAATCCAAAAGACACTGAAATTAATGGTGGTTGCCAAATGTATAAAAATGGAGATCACGACTCAATTATTGCAATAGGAGGTGGGAGTGCAATGGACGGTGGTAAGGCTATATGCTTGACAGTAAATAATGATTATGACCTCTGGGATTTTGAGTGGGAAAAGACACCTCCATCAATAACTAATGAAAATCAATTTCCTATTCTTGTAACAATTCCAACAACTGCAGGAACCGGGGCTGAAACAGAAAGTACAGCCATGGTTACAGATACCAAAGAAGGAGTAAAATGGTGCATATGCCACCCTGGATTAAAACCAACAATTGCAATTCTTGATCCAGAACTCACACTTGGTCTTCCATCAAATTTAACCGCATGGACAGGTATTGATGCGATGGTCCATTCTGTAGAGGGTTACTGTGTTCCAGGATCACATCCACTGTGTGATGGGGCAGCACTTGAAAGTCTGAACTTAATTTCCAAATCTCTTATTACAGCAGTTGAGGAACCATCCAATTTAGCTGCGAGAGGTGCAATGCTTGTTGCTTCATGTCTGGGAGGAATCGCATTTATCAAAGGTCTTGGCTTAGTTCATGCCATATCTCATATGGTAGGAGCTGAATTCAATACTCAACACGGTTTAACTAACGCAATAGTATTGCCTGCCGTATTAAGATACAACCTGCCTGGGATGGATGAAAAAGTAATCAGAATGTCACAGGCTTTACAGTATGAGAATAATTCTACTGACAATTTCATAGGCGAAATGGAAAAAATATTAGATCGTTGTAAAATCCCTAGAGGTCTATCAGAAATT
>CESN01057169.1_pt1 | contig 9895 bp, 8 predicted proteins | sample 531181 | NCBI WGS metagenome assembly CESN01 (sample SAMEA2621990, study PRJEB7988) | marine metagenome | isolation source: saline water (ENVO:00002010), including
GAAATATGTGGTGGAGTTTCTTCATTGGACGAGTTTGGATTAATAAGGCATCACAGGGATCTGTTTGTTTGTCGTGTTGGTGAAGGTAGTAATTTTGCGTTGAAAGGCTTTGCTGCTCGTCCACTAATGCCAGATATTACACTTCAATAAAGGCAAACAGTTATAGGGGCTGCAATTATGTATTACTGTGGATTTTACAGAGTTAGTTTGCTATAGCCAAACGATCATTATTTTAATTTTAATAATTAGCTACATAATTAATTATCAAAAAAATAAAAAGCGAGCTTATACAAAGGTAGGTATTAGGTGTTCAAAGTGTGGCGATTTTCTCTTGGGGGAAGATCCAAATTATTGTTCAAGTTGCGGGCATATGAATTCTCATTCTAAAGGCTCTAATTTGGTAAAATAGTTAAAATTTTAAGTATATAGTTACCTAGCTATTATAATGAAGCATAGAGTGATTAATTTGTCTAGTAGCACACAGGATAAATGTGGTGTAGACAATTGTGACAGTCCAATTAAACGCTCAGTCTCCCGTAAAAAAGTTAATTTAGTTCATTCAATGAAAGTAAGTGGAAGAGGGAAAAAAACGGGTTTGTGTAAGTCTTGCTATCGAATTTTCAAAAAAGCTACTAAAAAAGATAGAAGTTTGGAGTCTTTAGGAAGATGAATTCTTCATATGCAATATTCGAAGCGGAATTTCGGACTTCATTTAGAAGTTCTATTCAATCTTTCAAGAAGCGATTTGCATCAACATTTTTTATTTCTTTCTTAGGTGTTATTTTTTCATTCGCTTGTATCAGACTGATGAATTTTGTCATTCAAAACCCTGAACTCTTTCCAGAAGGTTCAAATGAAGGTTACGGCACTATTTTGTTAGTATATTTCTCTCTATTTACCCTTAGATCTGCAGGAATAACTTACAGGAAAATTGTCAAATCTAAGATAATGGATATGTATCTTGTCCAACCAGTAATACCTAGATCCATCATGTTAGGTCAATTTTTTTCAATACTTATTCCTAATTTATTCATTACTTCAGGAATGCTTTTCCTTTTTTTCACTGGAAACTTTGTTACTAAAACTAATATTTATGTCGAGGTAGAATTCTTAGTTTTATTGTACTTATTTTCATTTTTGTCTGCATTAAGTGGCTTTATGTTTTCATTGATAGGCTCTCTACATCCTTTTTCTCGAAAGCTTAGTTTTTTAGTAGCTTTATTTCCAATTCTTCTGGCTCTTCTTTTGGTATCAAATGCAGCCCACCAGGATCCTACTTTGGCTATAATAATTGTTTTAGTTTGTACATTTCTCTTACTTGTCTTCTTTTATTTTATGGATAATATTTTTGTTGAAGCTTTGGAGTCTTATAAAATTAATTCTTCTTCACATAAAAATCCTGTTCGTTTACTTCAATTCAACTGGCTGAGTCCAATTGTCGGACGCCGTGCGTCAGCCATTTGTTCTAAAGAAGTAACATCATCTATTAGGGAAAGAGATGTTTTAAGTTCTGCATTCTCAACATTTTCAATTTCTTTATTGCTGGTATTTTGGTGGTTTAAAGTAGGAATTCCAACTGAGTCTGTAGGAGACCTACCTCCAAAATTATACTATCCTGGGATGCTTGCCATTAGTTTGTATTTGGGAGCTCTGTTACAATGTACAATGCTTGGTTCAACTATACTTGGGGTTGAAGGTAAAAGATTGTGGATTATGAAATCTAATCCTGTGGAATCATTGCTAATTATGAAAGGGAAGGCCATCGCGTTATTATTCATGGCTTTTCCGGGCCTTTTATCCATTTGGCTTCCTATTTGTTTTTTAGCTAAGTTTCCGTTTGAAGTAACTTTGTTTTTTGGGGAATGCGTTTTAATTTTATTGTTTGTTAATACTGGTTTAGGTATATGGGCAGGGAGTGCTTTTGCCAATTTTGATGAAAGTGACCGTGGAAACCCAGATATATTAGTGCAGTTTATGTTAATGGGGACGTCCGCATTTTTTTCTTCAATATTACTTATTTTACCAGCTTCAGTAATGCTTTACAATCATAATATTGGTCTTTTAGCTGGTGGAATATTTGTTCTTTTATCATTTGCAATAATGTTTGCAGGCATTAGGGCTAGTTCTTCGGCTTATCGTACAATCTACATTGATAGTTACGGCGTTTAAATTTTCTAGCAAATAGAATAATAATAGGTGTTCTATGTGTATATGTGGTATTGATAGCATCTAATGAGATGGAAGCTTATTTTGAAGATTTGGAGAAAAAAGCTGATTCTTGTTATACTCTAGTTGAAAAGGTTCGAAAAGCAGGTTTTGATCCTTCAGATTCGCCAGAGATACCACGGGCTAAAGATTTAGCTGAAAGAGTAGAGGCACAAGTTGGTCCAGAAGGTATAGCACCTCGAATAAGAGAGGTAGCCGAAGAAAATGATAGAGAATCTACAGCTTTAATCATTGCTAAAGAGCTTGCTGGAAAATTGAAATCTGAGTTAGGATTAGAAAGAGCACTAGAGCAGGCAGTTAGAACATCGTTGTCAATACTTACTGAGGGTGTATTAGTTGCTCCCACGGAAGGAGTTGTAAAGGTAAGTACTCTTGAAAATAGTAACAAGACTAAATGCGCTTCAATATATTATGCAGGTCCTATCCGAGCTGCAGGTGGTACAGCTCAAGCATTATCAGTTTTGATTGCGGACGTTGTGAGGAGAGAATTAGATTTAGATCCGTATATTCCAACTCCAGCTGAAATTGAGAGGTACAAAGAGGAAATTCCTCTTTACAAAAGGGCAGTTAATCTGCAATACGTTCCAAGTCCAGAGGAAATACATACTATCGTCACATCATGTCCAATTTGTGTCACGGGTGAAAGAACTGATAAGCTAGAAGTTGCAGGAAATCGAGATCTTCCTCGAGTTGAGACGAATTCTTTGAGAGGTGGAGCATGTCTAGTTTTGGCAGAAGGTCTTTGTCTTAAAGCTGCTAAAGTTTTGAAACATGTTGATAAGTTGGAAATAAGTGGTTGGGATTTTCTAAGGACTTACACTGAGAAAAAACGAAAATCAGCTTCTGGCGATGTTAAGGAGCACAAATATTTGAAAGATGTCTTGGCAGGCCGACCAATCTTCGCTTTTCCTGATAAGCCAGGTAGCTTTAGACTTAGGTACGGACGTTCAAGAACTGCTGGCTTAGCTTCAATGTCTTTACATCCCTCTACTATGTTAATTGTAGATTCCTTTGCTGCAATAGGTACTCAATTGAAACTTCAATTGCCTGGTAAGGCGACAGCTTCTACGCCCTGTGATTCAATAGAAGGTCCTTCAGTCATACTAGAAAACGGTACTTTTACCAGACTTGATGATTATAATTTAGCTCTGAAAGTTGTTAATCAAGTTAAAGAGATTGTTGATCTTGGTGAGCTATTGATTCCTGTAGGTGAATTTTTAGAAAATAATCACCCATTGCAGCCTTCTGGCTGGTGTGACGAATGGTGGGATTCATTAGTTGCTTCAAAAGGTATTGTAAAATATAAGGGAGATAATTCTTTTTCTTCCCTATATAATTTTTGTAAAGAAAACGATTTGCCCTTGCATCCTAAGTATACTTACAACTGGGGAGATTTAGACCATAATGAAATCTTAGATCTTCGCAATCAGCTTGTGAGAAATGGTTCAGAGGTTGTTAAGAACCGGTTTTCAAAAATTTACAAAGAGATATTCGTTAAATTGGGTATGTTCTTTAGAATTGAGGACAATGTTATAGTATTAGATGAAGGATATGGCCCTTTAATCACATTATTGGGAATCAAAGAAACAGGTGGTAAGCTATTAGCAAGCGAGTTAGATGATTATTCGGATGATTCCTTAACCCTATTATCAGATTTATCAGAGGTTTTGATAAAGTGTAAATCTCCAACACGAATCGGCGCTAGTATGGGTCGCCCTGAGAAGGCCAATGAGCGCAGACTTAAGCCACCTCCACACGTGTTATTCCCTCTGGGTGATTCTGGAGGAAATCAAAGATTGATAAATACCGCACTTAAAGAACGTCCTTATCGAAGGGGATTTACACAAGGTAAACTAGGATCGATAGAAATGGTAACACAATTAAGATATTGTAAGAATTGTAACAAAGAGACTATTTCGCTCAGATGTTGTAAATCTTTAACTATGGTTAAAGAAGACCCAAAGAAGAGAATAGTTGATGTGTCTGAAATAGTGACAAAAGCGATGAATAATACGAAAGTGGGTATATTGCCTAAAGTAAAAGGAATCAAAGAATTGAAATCCGGTCCTAAGATCCCGGAATCGTTAGAAAAGGGGATACTTCGTTCAAAATATGATTTAAGAGTTTACAAAGACGGAACACTTAGGTATGATATGATAGATTTACCAATTACACATTTTTATCCGGAAGAGATTGGATTGTCTGTTGATAAAGCTCTGGAGCTAGGTTACAGTAAAGATATTGATGGTAAGAAATTGGAATCTGAAGACCAATTATTAGAATTAAAAGTCCAAGACTTAATCGTTTCAAAAAATGCAGGCCCTTGGTTAGTTAAGGTAGCAAACTTTGTCAATGAAGAGTTAGTTAAACTTTACGATTCAAAGCCTTTCTACAACGTAACTGCTAATTCAGTCATGCATGAGCTAATTGGAAGTCTTCTTATCTGTTTGAGCCCTCACACTTCAGCAGGAGTACTAGGCCGGTTGATTGGTTTTACCTCAGCTAAAGCCCAATATGGACATCCTTTCTTCCATGCAGCTAAGAGGAGAAATTGTGATGGAGATGAAGATTCCATTATGCTTTTACTCGATGGTCTCCTAAATTTTTCAGACAGTTTTGTACCTACGACAAGAGGTGGGACTATGGATATTCCCAGGGTTTTGTCAACAAGAATTGATCCCATGGAGATAGATAGTGAAGCCCATAATGTTGAATTAAATTCAGAATATCCGTTAGAATTCTACGAGCATTCCGAAAAATCTTCTAATCCTACAGAAGTTCTAGAATATCTTGATATAGTTTCAAAGAGATTAGAGAGTCCTGAACAGTATGAAGGTTATTCTTTTAGTCATTCGTCTTCAAGTATTAATCTGGGTCCGAATGAATCCCGTTATGTCACTTTAGATTCAATGAAAAGTAAAGCAATAGCTTCATTGGAATTGGCCAAAAAAACTAGAGCTTCTGATGCAAGTTATGTTGCAGAACAAACAATTGAGAAGCACTTCATACGTGATATTATAGGAAATTTACGTTCATTTTCAACACAGGGTGTTAGATGCAAGAAGTGTAATACAAAGTATCGTAGGCCTCCTTTGAAGGATACTTGCCATTGCGGAGGTTTATTGCAATTAAATATTTCTCCAGCTTCTGTTGCGAAATATAGACAAATTGCAGGTGAGATTGCTGAGACATATGGTTCGAGAAAATTCATTCGCCAAAGATTAGAGTTAGCTTTCAGTGCCATAGAAGAGACGTTGGAAAACGAACAAATTAAGCAAATGGATTTGGGAGCTTTCCTTTGATAAATGTAATAGATAACATAAATTCGACGAATACTTGGCTGACTGAATTTAATTTAGACTTTTTTGATTCAATTATATCCTTAAAACAATCCGAAGGGCGTGGTAGGCAAGGAAGGTTTTGGGAATCATATAAAGGTGGTTTTTACTATTCTGTAGTTTTACCTAAAAAAAATTTATTGCCGATTATTCTCGGCATTTCCGTAGCAGAAATTCTTTATGAAAATAAGATAATTGCTAAGGTTAAATGGCCGAACGATATATTAGTTGAAGGGAAGAAATTAGGTGGTGTGCTTTGCCAAGTTCAAGGTGAAAAAGTAATTGCAGGATTGGGAATCAATATGACTAATAGTTCTAGTTTAGAGAAATCTATTAGCCTATCAGCCTTAGGTTTTAGTATTGATAAATTAGACTTTATTGACAAATTTAATGAAAAAATTAAGATTGCCATGGAACACAGTGATGAACACATAATCCAACAGTTTCAAACTTATGACTGCTTAATCGGCAAGTATGTTTCCTGGAAAGATGGTAACGGTCAGGTAGTTAAAATTTCAGAAGATGGTCGACTCGTTGTCAGGGATAACTTGGATGATTTAGTTTTTTTGACGGAGGAGATTCATCTGCAATGATTGATTGGAATTCAGAATCATATCATCCTGTAGTTAATCTCCCTGAGAAGTATAAAGTTTTAGATTTAACTAAAGGTTCGTGGGATTCAGGTGAAAGTGAATTCTCAATTGGCAGATATAATGAATTTAGGCCTAATGTTTATACTACGGAGTTATTTGCTGGAGTTCGTAATTTACACGTTGGAATAGATATAGGAGGGCCTGTTGGAACCCCTTGCATGGCTTTTATGAATGGAAAAATACATAATTTTGGATACAACCCCAAAGCCGGAGATTACGGTAATGTAGTAATCACAGAGCATGACATTTCTGGTTCAAAGATTTGGGCTCTTTACGGACATTTAGATTCTAAGTCATTAATTGGCAAATCAAAGGGCCAATCAGTCACAAAAGGTCAAGCAATAGGACATTTTGGAAATGAAAGTGAAAACGGCGGTTGGGAGCCTCATTTACACTTTCAATTATCTACAGTCGAGCCTGAAACACATGATTTGCCAGGTGTAGTTTCCATCGAAGATAGTGCTATTGCTCTTAAATTATATCCAGATCCTAGATTTGTCCTTGGCCCGATTTACTGAGTTAATAACTTTTTAATTGGGTTTGTTTTATACTTTATTATGCGAAGTACAATTTTCTTTATGTTATCGATGATTTTGGTTTCATCAGGCTGTCTAGACAGCCTTAAAGATGAATTAATATCATGTGAAAATAGCGTTGGGGAATGTAGATATGAAATTCTTCAGGACGGTAAATACTCTAAATTACATATCGAAATTGACTACGTTTCGGGTTATGAGCCAAGTTCCGAAGCTATTGACCTTCTTAGGCAGAGAATCAATGAAGTCACTGATAAAAATTCTGTAACCATAAGTCAAGACAGTTTTGGAAGTACAGATACTAGTTATTCACTTCAAGAAATATTGGATATTGAATCCTCTCAACGTACAAAATTTAAGGATGGTGACGAATTTGTTATTCATATCTTATATCTTAATGGCGAGTTTGAGGACAATGAGAATACCTTAGGTTTAGCTTACAAAGGTTCTTCATTTGCTATGTTTCAAGAGAAAATTGATGACGCAGCCTTCTTATTTATATCGGCTCAAGATATAGAAAAAGCGGTTTTAGTGCATGAATATGGCCATCTTTTGGGATTAGTCAACATGGGATATACATCTCCTCACGATCATGAAGACCCTGAACATCCGCACCATTCGAACAATGAAGAGTCTGTTATGTACTGGGCAGTTGAAAGTCAGGACTTTTACAATCAATTAGATGGAGAGCCTCCAAATAATTTTGATTCTTATGATTTAGATGATTTAAATCTGATGAGACAAGGAAAGTTGTAGTGTATACACTAAATTACGTCCATCTAACAATTATTTATATTTTGATTATTAGTATGCTTAGTCATACACCTAATGATAACCTTCCAGATTCTGACATTGGATTCTCTAATATAGATAAAATATTTCATTTCGTTGAATTTTTTATTTTAGGAATATTGATTCAATTTTCTTTACATGAAAGGGAAATTTCCAGTCAAAAAGCGATTGTGTTTATGACTATCATTTTTGGTTTTTCAATCGCTTGTATCGATGAATTACATCAGAGTTTCATTAGGGGACGTGTTTGTTCAGTGGAAGATTTGTTGTTTGATTTTTTAGGAATATCTTTGAGTATTTTTAGCTTTAAAAACTTTTTTTAACCTTTCTAATTTTTCTTTTTATCTTTACTACTCTTCTAGTTTTAGGTTTAGTATCGAATGAGATCCATCCTGTACCTTTTTGCGTGCAACTTGGTTCGTCAGTATAATCTGCTGCCATGATATCTCGCGGCCTGCGAATTTGTTATTTAAAACTAGTGTACGTGTTATGTCAGGTGATGGGAGTAAGCCCCTTTCTGTTAACCTAAAAGGTTGGCGACATTTAGCTTCGCATCCTACCTACCGCTCCCGAGCAGGTCTAAGCGGTTACTTGGAATTGCTCCGGCAGGGGTACTCGTTTCATCAAATCCTCCACTGACGTCACGTCCTTGACGATCATTCCTATAGTGGGGCTGTGTCGTTTCTGTTGCATTGCCAATCCTCTCGGATTCCTTACGGCTGCCTTGCTCATGGAGAGGGGACTTTCCTCAGCCTAAGACCGTCGGTCGCCCTCCATCTCCTGACAATCATTTAATGATGCTCAGAATATATAGTTCACTGTTACGGTAAACCCTTATTTACTGGATATAATCGCAATTAATGCCAAAGGATGAAGAGGCTTCTACAAATCTAAATGAAAATGAATCAGATTACAAAAAAGCTCACGATAAATGGGTCAAAGAAGTCTTAGAACCTGCTTTAGCTAAGCATCCCGAAAGAAATAAAAAATTTATGACGACCTCTAGTCAAAAAGTAGATAGATTATACACCCCTTTAGACAATTCAGGTATTGAGTTTGAAAAAGATATTTCTTATCCAGGTCAATTTCCATATACGCGAGGAATCCATTCTACAATGTATCGTGGCCGTTTATGGACAATGCGTATGTTCGCAGGATTTGGTTCTGCTGAAGAAACAAATGAGAGATTCAAGTACTTACTAGAACAGGGTAATACAGGTTTGAGTACGGCTTTTGATTTACCAACTCTTTATGGATATGACAGTGATTCTCCTACAGCTGCAGGGGAATTTGGAGAATGTGGTGTAGGGGTTAGTAGTATCGAAGATATGTCAATTTTATTCGATGATATTCCACTTGATAAGGTTACAACCTCAATGACAATTAATTCGCCGGCAGCTATGACATGGGCCATGTATATCGCTAATGCTGAAAATAGAGGTATTCCTAAGTCTAATCTTGGCGGTACAATTCAAAATGATATTCTCAAGGAATACATCGCACAAAAGGAATATATTTTTCCCCCTAATCCCTCTATGAGATTAGTTACAGACACAGTTGAATACGGAACTAAAAACATGCCGAAGTGGAATACCATATCAATTTCTGGCTACCATATTAGAGAAGCAGGTTCAACAGCTGTTCAAGAACTAGCCTTTACTTTAGCTGACGGTTATGCTTATGCTGATTGGGCAATTGAAAGAGGCTTAAATATTGATGATTTTGCTCCCAGGTTTAGTTTCTTTTTCAACGCGCACAATGATTTTTTTGAAGAAATAGCAAAATATAGAGCTGCAAGAAGGATTTGGGCTCGTGATATGAAATACAGGTATGGGGCTAAAGACCCACGAAGTTTAACACTTAGATTTCATACACAAACTGCAGGCTGTAGCTTGACTGCACAACAGCCTGAAATTAATATCGTCCGTGTAGCTATTCAAGCAATGGCTGGAGTATTGGGCGGGACTCAATCATTACATACAGACTCAATGGATGAAGCTCTAGCTTTACCTTCAGAAAAAGCAGTTCAAATTGCCCTTAGAACTCAGCAAATCATAGCACATGAATCTGGTGTAGCTAACGTCGCAGATCCTTTGGGAGGAAGTTATTACCTAGAATGGTTAACAGATGATATGGAGAGGCAAGCTAGAGAATATTTTGATCGAATTGATTCTTTGGGAGGAGTAGTTCCAGCAATAGAGAAAGGATTTTTCCAAAAAGAAATCGCAGCAGCAGCATACAAATATCAGCAAGAAATAGATAATGACGAAAGAGTGGTTGTTGGAGTTAACAAATTTACTTCAGATGAGCCGATAGAAATACCTATACTGGAAATGGATCCGGAGGGTTT